>Ga0316207_10000846_pt1 | contig 42895 bp, 36 predicted proteins | sample 6weekpyrite_MG_FD_204943 | JGI IMG/M metagenome (GOLD analysis project Ga0316207, IMG submission 204943) | Microbial mat bacterial communities from mineral coupon in-situ incubated in ocean water Damariscotta River, Maine, United States -... | ecosystem: Environmental > Aquatic > Marine >... | reverse complement strand
GTCGGAAACCAAAGTGCCTTTCATCAAGGCCCGTATGGTGGCCATGGGCTTGTCTGTCCTGTTCCTTCTGGCCTCTTTATTTGAATTCAGCACGGTCGGAATCAATTTTGGTATTGATTTTCGTGGTGGTATCCAGACCGAAATTCGCACGGAAGGCCCGGCGGATGTCGAAGCCATTCGAACTGTGGTCAACGGTCTCGATCTGGGCGGTGCCCGTATTCAACAAACCGGCGATGATCGTGAAGTTCTGGTCGCGCTTCCCTTGCAGGAAGGCGAGGGCCTTGAAGGTGAAGAGCTTCAGCAGACGGCGCGACTGGCTTTGGAAGCCGCGCTGACGGAGGCTTTTTCGGGCATTGAGATACGGGGAACAACCGTTATTGGTGGCTCTGTTTCTGGAGAGCTGGTTGTCAAGGGAGCGGTGGCTATTGTGGTCGCGCTCCTGTTGATGCTGATCTATATCTGGTTCCGCTTTGAATGGCAGTATTCGGTTGGCGCGATTGCCGCTCTGACCCACGATGTCATTGTCACAATCGGATTGTTTTCCTTCACCCAGATGGAGTTTAATCTCTCCACGGTCGCCGCCATTTTGACCATTGTCGGTTATTCGATGAACGATACCGTGGTCGTCTATGACCGCATCCGAGAAAATCTTCGCAAGTACAAGAAGGAAGATTTGGCCTCCGTGCTCAATCGTTCGATCAATGACACGCTGTCGCGCACCATATTGACCTCCATGACCACTCTGGTGGCTCTGGTGGCGCTGTATCTGATCGGTAGTGGTGATCTGAAAGGCTTTGCCTTTGCCATGATCTGGGGCGTTTTGATCGGGACCTATTCATCCGTGTTTGTTGCGGCACCGCTTCTGCTCTTTACCAAGGTCAAGCGTGAAAGCACGGACTAACGGTGCGAAAGCTATAACCAAGCGCAGAACTGGGCTATCGTTACAGGCGAATTCCTGTATTTAAGGCCCATAAAGCAATCATCTTGATCAAGGGGAGGAGCCCTCATGGCTGCAATTCTGACAAACCTTCGTACCACCGTGCATGTTTCACTGGCTTTGTGCATCGTTTTCCTGGGCGCTTATGTGTTCACTGGCGGCATTGATATCGGCCCGGCCCTGTGGATGGGTTTGGCGCGTTGGACACATGTCGTCGCTGGCGTGATGTGGATTGGCCTGCTGTGGTATTTCAACTTCGTTCAAATCCCCAACATGCCCAACATTCCCGACGATCAAAAACCGGCCATTGGCAAGGTGATCGCACCGGCGGCCCTGTTCTGGTTCCGCTGGGGTGCCGCTGCCACAGTCCTGACAGGCCTGATGGTCGCTGGGCTTCGCGGTTACACGGTTGAGGTTTTGTCCTTTGGACTGGCTGCAGAGTTTTATAACCCGCAATACAGCTTTATCGGTATCGGCATGTGGATGGCGATTATCATGGCCTATAATGTCTGGTTCATCATCTGGCCCAATCAGCAAATTGCCTTGGGCATTGTTGAGGCCGATGCAGAGGCCAAGCCAAAAGCCGCACGTACCGCGATGCTGTTCTCGCGCACCAACACACTGTTGTCCTTCCCCATGCTGATTGCCATGGCGATGGCCCAGACCGTGTTTGGTTGACCGTGTTTGGCTGAGGACATAATCCCAATTCAATTGAAAAAGCCCGGCGGTCGCGTCGGGCTTTTTTATTGGCAGGGCCGCGCTGAGGGCTGAACTGGCCATAAGGGGCTTTCAGCGTGATAGGAAGAGATATGAGCGAGCACAGTTTCAACACGCTTTTGAAAAAGACCGACCCGGATCGCCGGTTGGCAGGCTTGTTTGCGCCTGCCGCTACTCGCACAAGACTATTGGCGCTTTATGCTTTCAACCACGAGATCGCCCGGATCAGTGATGCATCCAGTGAAAGTCTGATCGGACAGATGAAGCTGACCTGGTGGCGCGATGCTATCGAGGATTTGTATGTGAGCCCTGCCAAGGTACGGCGACATGATGTCACCGAAGCCTTGGCCGAACTGACCGATATCTTGCCCAAGGTGGATTTACTTAAACTGATAGAAGCCCGTTTTGGTGATATCTCGGCCCGCCCTTATGCCTCGCTTGATGAAGTATTGGCTTATCTCGACATCACATCGGTTCTTCTCATGCGTTTGGGGTTGAAACTGGCGGGTGTCGAGATGGAGGATGACTGGGTAAGGCAAGCCGGACGGGCCTGGGGGCTGACAGGATTGCTCCGGGCTTTCCCGCACAGGGCCCGTAATGGCCGCGCGCCAATTGGGTTGGACGGGCTTGAAACTGCGGGCCTGACCCCTGCCATGCTGGCGCAAGGCTTGGGTGAGGCCAAACTCAGTGATGCGATAAAACCGGTGACAGAACAGGCGTATGACTGCGTACATCGGTTTGAGGCCTACGGCCCCATCCCGGCTGAGGCCATGCCCGTGATCGGCTATGCGGTGCTGTGCAAGGCCTATCTGAGGCGGTTACCGGACAATCCCTATGAAATATCGCCGGAGCCCAGCCTGCTCAGTCGCCAGTTTCGACTGGGTTGGTGTTCCCTGACGGGCCGCTAATCTCCGATATGTTCGTCCAGGAACTGCTCCAGCTCGGTCAGGACTGTGGTGCGCATTTCCGCACTGGTCAGCCAGTGATCGCCGTCCTCTAATTCAACGTATTCCACATCAGCACCCACGCGTCTCAAAGCCCGGTTCATCTGACGACTTTGAGCTACGGGAACCACAGTGTCTTCCTCGCCATGGATAAGCAGAATGGGAATGGATATGTCCTCGACATGCGTGATCGGTGATAGATCATCCAAGAGGGCGACATCTCTGTTATCCCTGTCACCGGTCATGCGTTCCCGCCAGGATTCGACAAACCAATGCCAAGGGCCAAACCGGTCACGAGAATAATCAACCATTTCGTCCAGATCAGCCACGGGCGCAATCGCTGCGGAGCAGGCATAGAGATCGGGGGTAAACGCGGCCCCGGCCAAGGCAGAATAGCCCCCATAAGAAGCTCCGACGATGCAGATACGATCCGGGGCGGCGATGCCTTCATTGATCAGATAAGTGGTTCCATCGGTAACATCGGTTTGCATGACCCCGCGCCCCCACTGACCATAACCGGCTTCTTTCCAATCGTGCCCGTAACCGGATGACCCCCGGAAATTGGGCTGCAGGACAGCATAGCCCCGTGAGGCCAAGAAATGAGCAAAATAATCATATCCGCCTGTGTCTCGGGAGGTGGGACCGCCATGGGGTAATAACACAGACGGGAAGGGGCCTTCGCCTTCAGGCAGCGTCAGATAAGCTTCAATCCGGGTTCCGTCACTCGCTGTGTATGCGGTCAGGTTGCGTGGACGTAATTGCCCAGAACTTATAGCCTGATAAGCGGCCCCGATAGAGCCGATTGAGGGTGTTTGCGTATCATAAATGTAATAGACAGGAGGCGTATTTTCACGTTCGGTTACGATGAGATATTTGTCTCTGTTTTGAGACCAGCTTTGAATGCGCGGGTTTTGCCCACTCAGTGTGGCATCAATTATCCCTTGATGACGGTTCATTTCCTCATCAAACCATTCATATCGCTCCATATTCTCTTGCCAGGCAACGCCCAGGACCTGATTGCTATAGGGGTCCATGATGACCCGGGATAAATCGTATCGATCATGGGAGAAGACCACGTCTTCAAAATCACCGGTTTCCAGTGATATTGTGTACAGGCTGGCCCGACTGTCTTGATCCTCGTAGATAGCCGTTGTTGAAACGGCCAAGCGTCCATCTGGCAGCAATCCATGCATGGTAAAACTGGGTCGATCTATATCGCGTTCATCGGATATGGTCTGCCATCCATCTCCATCGCGGACCCTTATAACTTCTCTGTCCCTTCGCTGGGAATAATCCAGTCTGACCACGGCGCGCCCCGTGTGGTCAGCAATCCAATCACGTGTGCGTATATTTCCTCGACCGACTATGCTCATACGCCCGCTGGCCGGGTCGACTGACACCAAATCATGTGTTCCATCTGCGTCTCTGACCGGCAGGATGACTCTATTGGTGCCCGGCTCAATACCAATGATATCAGCCAGGTCCGAATTGAAGCCTATATGGGATGAGCGACGGTGGAGCAGTTGATGTGACCGCATATCTTCATCAAGAACAAAAGCAATAATTCCACGAAAATCAATGGAACCTCGAACCTCTGTATTGTCTGCAACCTTGCTGGTGATCAATAAAAGGAAGTTATCACCGGCCCAGCGCAGGCCTTCGGTTCGCAAATCTGTGACATTGGCAATTTGGATGCTTCCATCGCTCAAATCCCGCACAACGAGGACATTCACGCCATCAGCAACTGTCGTAAAAGCGATCTTGCTTCCGCCGGGTGACAGAACCGCATGCTGTAGGCCGGGCTCATGCGCAAAAGCCTCAACCGGAATCAGCTCTTGTCCTGAGCTGGGCGGCGAGCAGAACAGGGCTACAGCTATAGCCAACACAAAATGACGCATGATTTCCCCCGAAAAAATGTCAGAGGCAATATGAATCTATCTTGTCAAATGTTTCAACCCTGAGTGAATCAACTTTTGTCTTCTTCTTTAAGGGGAGTGTGTTTCCACTCAAGTTCCTCAAGAAAAGACCTCGAAGGGTGGTCATACTCAGGGTAATAATGATGAGCGTGAGGAGTTGGAGTTTCGGTAATTGATTCTTCAAAGCCTTGTTTGGTCAAGCTTGTTATGAATCTAGGTAAATCACCATAAGCATAAAGAATTTCGTGTTCATCTATAACAAAGGTTTCTTTTTGAGCATAATCCCTTATCCAAAGTTCGTGTCGCCCATCATTCTCTATTAGGCCCTTATATCTATCGAGCAGAGACCACATGTATTCGGCTGAAAGCGAACAGGCTTCATAACGGCCCGTCTTTACGTCACCTCTTTGTACCTTAAGGACATAAAGAAGATCAAAGTCATTGGAAGTTTTTTGTACCAATGATTTGGATAATTCCAAACTGCTGCCAGAAAAGCCAATGCATAGACGGTTCCAGTCATTCCCGCCCTGTTGAGCAAATTTATTTTCGTGCCTGAAAGGTTCATCTTCCGGCCTATTTGGAAGCCCATTTGGTTTCAAGTGCTCTTTTGGCCATCGCCCAAATTTGTAAGGGTTGGTGCTAGATAAACTCATTTACCAAACCATTCCGCCAAATCAGACAGCGCCCGTTTCGATATGGCGCGTTTGCGGGCCGGGCCTTTGGCCTTGCCTTTGATTTTATTGCCCTCATCGTCGAATTTGGGTGTTTCAATCGTCGGGAACAGGCCAAAATTGACATTCATCGGCTGAAAGCTGCGCTTTTCAGAGATGATATGACCGCCCGTAACATGTTCGATCAATGCCCCGAAGGCTGTGGTTTCTGGTGGGGGTGCCAAAACCTGCCCCAGACGTTCTGCAGCCGCGAACCGGCCCGCCATCAAACCCATGGCGGCGCTCTCAACATAACCTTCCACACCGATCAATTGTCCGGCAAAGCGCAAGTTTGGCCGTGATTTCAGCCGTAATTGCTTGTCCAATAATTTGGGTGAATTGAGAAAAGTGTTGCGGTGGATGCCGCCAAGGCGGGCAAATTGCGCCTCTTCCAGCCCCGGAATGGATTGGAAAATTTCAGTTTGCGCCCCGTATTTCAGCTTGGTCTGGAAGCCGACCATATTGAACAAAGTGCCCAGGGCATTGTCCTGTCGCAATTGAACAATCGCATATGCTTTGACGGTCGGATTGTGTGGATTGGTCAGGCCGATGGGCTTCATCGGGCCAAAGCGCAAAGTCTCGCGTCCGCGCTCTGCCATCACTTCAATCGGCAGGCATCCTTCAAAATACGGCGTGCCTTCCCATTCCTTGAATTCGGTCTTGGGGCCATCAATCAGGGCATCGATAAAGGCGTTGTATTGCGCTTCATCCATCGGGCAGTTGAGGTAGGCGACCTTATCGGCCTCGGTCTCGCCTTTGTCATAGCGGGACTGGAACCAGGCCTTGTCCATATTGATGCTGTCACGGTGGATGATCGGGGCGATGGCGTCAAAGAAGGCCAGCTCACCTTCTCCGGTCGCGTCCAGAATGGATTTGGACAAATCCTCCGACGTCAAAGGGCCGGTCGCGACGATCACACTATCCCATTCGCCGTTACTGGCCTCGGCGGGCAGGGCGGTGATCTCTTCGCGCACAATCGTCACCAGGGGGTGCTCGCTGAGCGTCTTGGTGACCGCTTGGGAAAACGCATCGCGGTCCACAGCTAGAGCGCCGCCGGCTGGCAAGCGGTTATTATCGCCCTCGGCCATGATGATCGAGCCCAATCGGCGCATTTCTTCGTGCAACAAGCCGACAGCATTGCCTTGGGCATCGTCGGAGCGGAAGGAGTTGGAGCAGACCATTTCGGCCAGACCATCGGTCTGGTGAGCATCGGTTCCGCGCACGCCGCGCATTTCATGCAGGATGACAGGAATACCGGCGCTGACCAGCTGCCATGTGGCTTCGCTGCCAGCCATGCCGCCGCCGATGACGTGTACGGGTTTATGTGATGTATCGCTCATGCGCGGCGTATCGATCCGGGGGCGGGTGAAGTCAAGGTATGGCCGTCAGTTTGACGGGTTGTGAGTATCACAATAACATCCTTGACGGGGAGATGGTATGGCCAGAGACTGAGTTCAAGGGAGATTTTCCATGACTCGTTACATTCTGGCTTTGATCAGCTGTGTGGTCCTTTCATCAACTGTGTTCGCTCAGGACGAGCCTTTGCCTGAGAGTGTGGCGACACCTTATCTTGCTTATGAACAAGCCATGCAGGCTCAGGACTATCCGGCCGCCGAAGCCGCAGCCGAAGAGACTTGGCGTGCAGCCGAGAGAGCACGGATAGACCGTGAACTCATTGGCATTCTGGCTTCAAATTACGGGGATTTGGCGCTGGCGCTTGGCCACTATGAGGATGCTCATGAGGCTTGGCGTCAGTCGGCTCGAATATCAGACAGATTACGAAGTGCCCCGGAAGAAAGGGCGCAACGATGGTATATGGCTTCCATTTCTGCTCTCAATGCAGGTGATATCAACGATGCACGGGCCTGCTCGACACGCTCAGTGCGGGCCATCAGGTCTGAAGATGCAGCTGTATCATCCACGCTTGCCGGAAACGCCAATTATCTTCTTGCTCAAACAAGCGCCCAAATGGGCCGTTTTGGGCAAATGGGTGATGCTGCCAGAGACGCACTGGAAGCTTTTCAGCTTGAGGATCGACCCTTCGATAAGGTTCATGCAAACGCCTATTATCTATCGGGAATGGACTATTATTTTTGGGGCGATATTGCCGATAGTATCCCCCATTTTCAGATGGCAAACGGGATTTATCTGACGCTGGGTGAGGATAGTGAAAGTGACGCGCTGAGTGCAGGGTATTGGGTCGAATTGGCTCTTGATAATCTAGACGATGATGAGCGGGCTGAAGTTGAAGTTACGCTCGCTACTTTAGCGTTCCCACCGGTCGACGCGACTGGTTCTGAGGAGGATGAAAGCGCTTCCGAAGAGTTTGTGGAAGATGAGCATAATTATGATGCCCGACCAATAAGACGTGTAGAGCCGGACTATCCAAGTAACATACTCTATGCTGGAATTGAGGGCATAGTTATGGCCCATTTTTCAGTGACCCCGGAAGGCACCTTGGAAGATTTGGAAGTTATTGCTTCCGCGCCCCCCGGTTTATTTAATGAAACAGTTGAAAATGCCATGTCCCGTTGGGTGTATGAACCCAAGCATGTGGATGGTGTTCCTGTTCGAAGGGACGGGGTGTCAGTCCAATTTCTCTTTAGCATATGTGATGGAACCGCTGCGGCCTGTAGACGCGAAGCTCGGGAAAGAGAGCGAGAGGAAGCAGATGAGTGATTTCCTATCAGTAGTTTAGGTCGGTAAGAGTCTAAAACTATTATGTCTTTGTAAGAATATATATGAGGCGGGGAGGCCTTTTTATGGTTCGGGTATTATTGATTTTATTTCTCGGTATTTCATTTGAATCAAAAGCTTGGGCACAAGATGAACCGCTGCCAGAAAATGTGAAGACGCCCTACCAAGCCTATCAGGAGGCCAGGGAAGCAGGGGATGATGCCGTAGCTTACGAAATGGCTGCTCTCGCTTATGAAAATGCTGTGGAGGTGGATGTTGAAGGAAGCAATCTGGGAAATCTTGCCGAAATCTATGCGCGATGGGCAGCCGAAATGGGAGACATTGAGATTGCGTATGAGGCTTGGCGTCATGCCGCAGAAGTCTCTGATGAGATTGATGATACTGCCGTAAATCGGGCGTGGAGATGGCGTAATGTCGCTCAAGGGGCCTATTTGCTGGGTGAAACCCGAGCTGCCAGAAATGCCTTAAGGCGGGCTTTGGATTTACTAGAAGATGTAACCGAAATATCTGCTTGGGAAGCCAATATTATCGGCGATGTAAATTACCTCAGTGCTCGAATGCAGGTTGATAGTGGGCGGTTGAGCTTGGCCGCGGCTCCGGCAGCTCGAGCCTTGGAGGCTTATGAATGGGCCGGGGCCGAGCCAGATGATTATTTCGCATCAACCTATTATTTGAAAGGTCTGGGTTCCATCGGTCGCGGACGATGGGATGAAGCCGCCTATGAGTTCCATATGGCAAGAGATATTTTTAGAAGTATCGGCAGTCAGGATAGTGAATATTACAGCGCTGAGGCCTTCTTGGTTTATGCCATTCAGCGGGCAACATTACGCGACGGACGGCAATATGAAAGAGCCATCGAAGCGAGCGAACTTCACGCCTATCTCAATGTTTCTCATCTCAATGAAACTGGAGAAGAGTCATCCGTTTCCTCTGAGCATGAAGGCGATGATTTGGTCGTGTTGTCTCAAACAGACGGGTATGTTGACGCTTCACCTCGAGGAACAAGAAGACCGCCACACTATCCAATGTCCGCCCTGAATTCCCGAATAGAAGGGGTCACGATAGTCAGATTTGATGTGACAGAAGAAGGGGATACGGAAAACATTGAAATTTTGGCGCAACTTCCCGGCACTGTGTTCGGTCAGGTGTCTGAAAATGCCGTAGATGATTGGCGATACAATCCAGCGACCGTGGATGGGGAGCCCGTTTACAGAAGGGGCGTCATGGTACACTTCTGGTTTGAGGTCCGAAGCTGAACCGGGGTAAAATAACACCGTTTCTATCGACCACTCTGTTAAACTGCCGCTCTGTCTGGTCAGATGCGCGCCTCTCGGCTAGATCGTCGCACTGATTTGATCCGGTGCTGACATGACTGAAACTCGCCTTCCTGTTCTGCAAAGTGTGGCCGCTGCGTATGCCTTTGCCATCTCGCATGGGCGACAAATGCTGATCGCGGCTTTGCCTTATACTCTGGCCTCCGTGTTGATGGTGGCTCTTCCGGTATTGGGAGAGGGTTTTCTGTTCCTGGGGCCTTTCTTGTGGTTGGCCGGAACTATAGCCAGCCTGGCTTTGTCGGCGGCAGCCTTTCGCATGGCGGTTCTGGGTGATCATAGTGGCTGGTATGGGTTGCAAATTGGCGCAGATGAAGGGCGTCTTCTGATCGTAAATCTGCTTATATCGGCCCTGACTTTAGTTGTCGGGGCGATGGCAGTGATGTCCTGGCTGGTCGTGTTTTCAAGTGTTGCCGCAGCGTCTCTCGGGCGGGCCGGGGTTGATCCTGAGAATTTCGAAGCCGAGTTGATGGAAGTCACCTCATATCTGGGAACAGCAGATTGGGTCGTCATCATCGGGGCCGGTTTGGCGGCTGGGGCGATCATGGTCTGGCTGACCTCGCGTCTGGCGATGTCCTTTCCGGCGACAATTGAGCGCAAGAAAATCCAGGTTCTCAGTGTTTGGGGACTCTCCAAGGGCAATGCATGGCGGATTGCGCTGGCTATTTTACTCACCAGTACGCCTCTCATTCTGGTTGAGGTTGCGATGTATGAGGCGATCACCGTCATTTTCGACAGCCGGTTTTTATATAGCGAGTTTGTCCTTGGTCCCGATGGCATCGTCAGCCCCGTTCAATCGCGTCTGATGGAATATATGAATTGGGTCAGCATGATGGCCCTCATCAATGTACCGGTTGTGTCGGGCCTTTACGCCTATATCTATCGCGGGCTTACCTCAAAATAGGTCGAAAACGCGTCAATGTGAGGCGTGGGGGGATGTTTCCTCCGTCTATCCCGCTATGATCTATCCTCACGTGTGTCATGATGATCTCATCGGACAGGCGTGTATGATCAGGGGGAAGTCATGAACAGCAAGACATTTGATATCGGCGAAGCGATCTTTTTCTTTTTCAGGCGCGTGGCGTCCAACCCGGTTTCAGCGTTGTGGCTAAGCACGTGTCATTTTCTGCTTTCAATCATTGTTGCGGGAATGACCTATTCTCTTTTCGCGCCTGTCTTCGGACAAATCATGGAATGGGCGGTCGCTGATATCGAGCCGACGCCCGGGCAAGTCTTCCAGACCTTGGGGTCTTTCCTGTTTATTATTCCGGTATTGATCGTGGTCGGGATTAGCTCTGTTGTGATGACCCGCTCGGCCTGGCTTCGTTTTTTGGCTCGGGGTGAAGTGGCTTCAGGCATTCCTTTTAGAATAGGAGATGATGAGTTTCGGCTTTTGGGGCTGGCGCTGATGTTTTTTATTGTCGGTATGGCGATTGAAATGGTTATGGCCATCGTGATGGGCATCATCGGGATCAGTTCATTTGGCATTCTAGCCCTGGCAGAGGGGCATTGGGCCGCGACGGCCTCCATGGGGCTGGTCTCCGGGTTGAGCCTTCTGGCTTTGACGGCTGTTTTTATCGTCGTGATTGTCAGGCTGTCTCCGGCCTTTGGGTTGACCTTTCTGGATCAAAAATTTCGTTTTCTGGAAGCGTGGGATGCGACCTCTGGGCGCTTTTGGCCGATGATCGTCAGCTATGTGTCTGTCGGTTTGATCGCTTCGCTCATCACCGGGTTTGTCGTCTTTGTATCCATCTTCCCGATGGCAGGAAGTTTGATGCCCTTGGTCAGCGAGTTGGAGGCTTTGGGAGATATGAACAAGGCCATGCCCAATGAAGTGCTGACGGCAGTGAAGGATATTGTCTTAATTCCCTCTGTTCTGGCCCCATTGGGATTTGTCGTGATCATAGCTTTTCTGGCCCAGATCATGAGCTCGGGAATGATGATGGGCGTGGGTGTTTATACCGCGAAATTGTTCAGGGCAGATCATAAGATGGATTCCACAGACGCGCCGGTTCTTGGCCAGGACCACCCCGCCGGGCCATCACCCAGCGAAGGCTGAACAGGCTTTCTTGGTTCTGAATTGCCGCATGCCGTATTGCGTGTGTTCATGTTAGTTTCAGTGTCAGCTTGTGTTTTGGGGGAGTGAAAATGTCTGAATCTCAACTGTTTGCTGCGAAACCGCCGCGCCTGCGCCGGACCTGGTCATTAGCAGCCATTGTCCTGCTGCTGGTCTTCCTTGTCGGAGGACAAATGCTGGGCGTGATACCCGGTATTGCTCTGGGATGGGTCGATCCTGTCGCTTTGCAAGCCGGGGAGATGTCTTGGCAGGCTTTTAGATATATACTGATTTTTGCCTTTGCTGCGACGTCACTCCTGGTCTTTCTCTGGGTCTGGTTTTTTGAGAACAGAAGTCTCGCGTCCATTGGTCTGAACGCAAATTTTCTTTCCCGTTTTCTTAGAGGATATGGGGCCGGTCTTGGTTTTCTGACCGCAGTGGTTGGCATTATCTGGGCCTTGGGCGGGTATGAAATTGAAAGCGCCGGTAATTTGGCCATGTCATCGCTGATCCCGGTGGCCTGGTTGCTCGCGGGTTTCGTCATCCAGGGCTCAACCGAAGAGATCGCTTTCCGGGGCTGGTTTATGAGTTTGATTGCTTCCCGGCATGGCTTGGTGCTGGCGATCATTCTCAATTCTGCGCTTTTCGGTTTGGTCCATGGCATGAATATCGAAATGTCCAAGGAGCTTGTCTTTGGTCTGGTCAATATTGTTCTGGTCGGCGTGTTCCTCAGTGTTTATGCGGCCAAGGAGGGCTCCTTATGGGGCGTTTGTGGCTGGCATGCGTCCTGGAACTGGCTGTTGGGCACGGGCTTTGGTTTGCCCGTAAGTGGTCAGGACACGGTCGTGGATCCATTCCTGGTCGACCTGGTGGATAGCCCTGACGCGCAATGGTGGCTCACTGGCGGCGTGTTCGGACCAGAAGCCAGCGCTGTGACCAGCCTGATTCTTGTCGCAGGAACTATTTTTGTGCTGATGCGGGGAAAGTTTTCCAACTTCGAGGGATAATTCAAATGGATGTGGTTCAGGCATCGAAATTTACCGGCTCCATCCCGCATCATTATGATGAGGGATTGGGTCCACACATCTTCATTGATTACGCCATGGACATGGCCAAGCGGGCCGCATTATTACCCAATGCCAATACGCTCGAACTCGCTGCTGGTACCGGCATTGTCAGTCGGCAATTGCGCGATGCGCTACCGCCTTCAAGCCAGCTGACGGTCACCGATCTCAATCCGCCCATGCTGGAGATCGCTCAAGCCAAATTCAATCCCAGTGAAAAGGTCGAATTTCAACCAGCCGATGCCATGGCACTTCCCTTTGATGAGGCCAGCTTTGATCTTGTGACCTGTCAATTTGGTGTGATGTTTTTCCCCGACAAGGTGGAAGCCTTCAAACAAGCCAAACGGGTGTTGAAGCCGGGGGGAAGCATGCTGTTCAATGTCTGGAGCGAGTTGGAGGCCAATCCCTTTTCACAAATAGCTCAGCGCGTCACTCAGGATGTCTTTCCAGATGACCCGCCGACATTTTATAAAATCCCCTTCGGATATCACGATGCCGAACTGATCGTGAATGATCTGTCCAAAGCCGGTTTCAGGGATATCCATCATGAAATTGTCAGGCTGGATAAAATTGTTTCTGACTGGGCGCTGTTTGCCAGCGGCCTGGTCTTTGGCAATCCGATGATTGAAGAGATCAGGCAAAGGGGCGGAATCTCCCCGGAAGCAGTGATTGAAAAATTTACCGCTGCCTTGCGGGATCGCTTCGGACTTGAACCCTCTTCAATGCCTTTGGAAGCGAAAGTGTTTTCCGCAAAGAAGCTGGATTAAAATCGGCCCTGGTTTTTGAGACTGATCTCGAAAACAATAAACAGTTGTGGAATATTGTTGTGCGTCTTGCGATGGGTGTGTCACACTCACATCATTGATCTGGGGGGATTTCAAAATGGAAAAGTTTAGTTTTTTTGACGCGCTGACCTATGGCGTACGCACCTTGTTTTGGCGGCCCATTCGGTCGCTCTTGTTTATCGCGGCAATGTCATTGATTTATTATGTCTATTTCCTCTGGGCGCAATCAGGTGCCGGGATGGCTTTTTATACAGGCTATGCGGAATCAACGACGGAATTGATCGCGGGTAATTACGGCAGTTATTTCAAATCCATGGGCCTTATGATGGTGGGGTCTATGATTGTCGGGTGCATCATGTTGGCGGGGGCATACCGGGTCTATGTTCGTGATGAACCCATCTATGGCTTGCCCGTTCAACTGGGCGCTGATGAACTCAGAACCTTTGGTGTCTATATAGCCATTACGATCATTTTAGTTGGGATCATGATGGTCGCCATGATCCCCTTGGTCATCCTAGTCATGATCCTCTCATTTATTGTCGGGTCTGTGATGGGAGGAGGCACTGCTGACCCTGCCATGGCATCAACCATGGGCGGAATGATTGGTATTATAGCCATGCTTCCACTGATGTTTTTTGTCTTTTACGCCATGGGGCGCCTGTCTGTCAGCTTGGCTATGACCATCCGGGATAAAAAATTTAGATTGGGTGGATGGCAAGCATCAAAAGGGGTGGGTTTGCAACTCTTGTCAGCCCATATTGTCCTCTATTTGGTGATGATTATCATCCAGTTTTCCCTGATGCCGGGGTATTGGGCTACCCTTACTCAAAGCATGACAGACCCAATGGCCATGCAGGATTCGGCTGCCATGATGGAGATGATGACCAATCCTTATGGGGATAATCTGTTGTTGATCTTGCCCATCCAGATGCTGACGTCTTTCCTGCTTTTCGGGCCAACAGCGGCTGTTGCCAATTGGGATGCACGGAAAGCGGCAGAAAATCCTGAAGCGGTAGAGGCCCAATAACCGAACACTATCCGGCCTCTGTCTGCCTTGCCTTGTCTCGCTCCAGCATCGGGGCGAGATATTGGCCGGTCCAGCTGGCTTCAACTTTGGCCACATCTTCCGGTGTTCCTGCCGCGACAATCATGCCGCCGCCATCGCCGCCCTCAGGGCCCAGGTCAATGATCCAGTCAGCGGTTTTGATCACATCCAGATTATGCTCAATCACAACCACCGTATTGCCAGCTTCAACCAGCTCATGCAGCACTTCAAGCAGTTTGCGAACGTCTTCAAAATGTAGACCTGTTGTCGGCTCATCGAGGATATACAAGGTCTTTCCGGTTGCCCGTTTGGCCAGCTCCTTGGAGAGCTTGACGCGCTGGGCCTCACCGCCCGAAAGCTGATTGGCAGGCTGGCCGATCTTGACATAGCCCAGGCCGACCCGTTTCAGCGTTTCCATCTTGTCTCGCACAGCCGGAACGGCCTTGAAGAATTCAGCCCCTTCTTCAACCGTCATATCCAGCACATCGGCAATGGATTTGCCCTTGAACTTGATCTCAAGCGTTTCCCGGTTGAAGCGTTGTTTGTGGCAGACATCACAGGGCACATAGACATCGGGCAGGAAGTGCATCTCGATCTTCACCACGCCATCACCCTGACAGGCCTCACAGCGCCCGCCCTTGACGTTGAAGGAGAACCGCCCCGGCTTGTAACCACGGGTTTTCGCTTCTGGCAGCTGGGCAAACCATTCACGGATCGGGGTGAAAGCCCCGGTATAAGTCGCCGGATTGGAGCGCGGTGTGCGGCCAATCGGGGATTGGTCGATATCAATGATCTTGTCGAGTTGGTCCAGTCCTTCAACGCGCTCATGGGGCGCGGGCAAGGTCTGTGCTTTCGACAGTTTGCGCGCCGCTGCCTTGTAGAGTGTTTCAATCGTCAGGGTTGATTTGCCGCCCCCGGAAACCCCTGTCACACAGGTCATCACCTTCAAGGGAAATTCGGCAGACACATCTTTGAGATTATTACCCGACGCCCCGATCACTTTGACGGCCTTTTTCAAGTTCACCTTGCGGCGCTTTTCCGGCACTTCGATCATGCGCTTGCCCGACATGTATTGGCCGGTCAGGCTGTTGGCATTATCCATGATGTCTTGGGGTTTACCGGTGGCGACAATTTCGCCGCCATGCACCCCGGCCGCCGGGCCGATATCAACGACATAATCAGCCGTCAAAATAGCTTCTTCGTCGTGCTCGACAATGATCACCGTATTGCCCAGATCACGCAATCCGCGCAGGCTTTCCAGCAGCCGGGTATTGTCGCGCTGGTGAAGCCCGATAGATGGCTCATCCAGCACGTAAAGAACCCCGGTCAGGCCAGAGCCGATCTGGCTGGCAAGGCGAATGCGCTGGCTTTCCCCGCCCGAAAGCGTGCCTGAAGCCCGGTCCAGGGTGAGGTAATCCAGGCCGACATCAACAAGGAATTTCAAGCGTTCGCGGATTTCCTTCAAGATGCGCTCGGCAATGGCTTTCTGCTTGTCTGAGAGTGTGTCCTCAACGCGCAAAAACCAGTCCCGGGCAGCCTTGATCGACAGGCTGGTCGCTTGGGAAATATCCCGGTCATCAATCTTGACGCAAAGCGCTTCCGGTCTCAGGCGGCGTCCTTCACAGGTTTCGCAGTTTTGTGATGACTGAAATCGACTTAAATCTTCGCGTACCCAGCTGGAATCCGTTTCCCGCCAACGCCGTTCCAGATTGGTGATGACCCCTTCAAACGGCTTTTTGGTTTCAAATTTTCGCAGCCCGTCCTCATAGACAAAGCTGATCTTTTCCTTGGTGCCATACAGCACTGTCTTGCGGAATTTCTCGGATAACTCATGCCAGGGTTTGGACATGTCGCCATCAAAGTGATCGGTCAGGGCTTGCAGGGTTTGCTGGTAAAGCTTGGACGTAGCGCGGCTCCACGGTGCAATGGCTCCACCGGTCAAGGATTTGTCGCGATCCGGCACGACCAGGCCTTCATCGAATTTGAGCGACTGACCCAGCCCGTCACAACTCGGACAAGCCCCAAACGGATTGTTGAAGGAAAACAGGCGCGGTTCGATCTCTTCAATAGTGAAACCGGAAACCGGGCAGGCAAATTTCTCTGAAAAGACAATGGGATCCGGCGTGTCGGTCTCGTCCGCTTTGACCGCAAATTCAGCGGTGGCCAAACCATCGGCCAGTCTGAGGGCGGTTTCCAGACTGTCGGCCAGCCGACTTTCCAGCCCGTCCTTGATCACCACCCGGTCAACAACGACATCGATATTGTGTTTGAATTTCTTGTCGAGTTCCGGTGCATCTTCGATGGAATAAAACTCACCATCAACTTTGACCCGCTGGAAACCGGCTTTCATCCATTCGGCAAATTCCTTGCGGTACTCACCCTTGCGGCCTCGAACCACGGGGGCCAGCAAGTATAACCGCGACCCGGTTTCAAGCGCCATCAAGCGGTCAACCATCTGGCTGACGGTCTGGCTTTCAATCGGCAAGCCCGTGGTCGGCGAATAGGGAATGCCCACGCGCGCCCATAACAGGCGCATATAATCGTAAATCTCGGTGACGGTGCCGACCGTCGAACGCGGATTTTTCGAGGTGGTTTTTTGCTCAATGGAAATGGCGGGAGACAGGCCCTCAATCGAATCCATATCCGGCTTGGCCATCAATTCAAGGAATTGACGCGCATAGGCCGACAGGCTCTCGACATATCGCCGCTGTCCCTCGGCATAAATCGTATCAAAGGCTAGGGAGGATTTGCCGGATCCTGAAAGCCCGGTGAAAACGATAAGCGAGTCTCGGGGCAAATCAACATTCACGCCTTTGAGATTGTGTTCGCGTGCGCCGCGCACGCGGATGGTATCGAGAGCCATGAACCTGGGTGTCCGCTAATCAATAATGGGCAATTCCTGACCCGAACGATTAGGCAACATGCTTGTCCAAGTCCAGCGCATAACGCGCCCCTCCTGACACAAGGGTGGCGGGAGGCCCGCCTTGCCAAGGCAGAACTATTAGCTGTGGGACAAGCGTAGCAATATGTGGACTCTTGGATCGCTCTCGTTTCTTATCGGATGGAATCAGGCGCTGGATTGACCAGCGGAACAAAATATGAACAATGTGCGGTTGCAATACAGGCGCATGATATGGGAGACACAGGGCAATGGCGGGTGTGAACAAGGTAATTCTGGTCGGAAATCTCGGGCGTGACCCGGAAGTGCGTCGTCTCAATTCAGGCGATTCAGTCTGTAATCTGAGTGTGGCCACATCTGAGACATGGCGTGACAAGTCTTCTGGTGAGCGACGCGAAAAGACCGAATGGCACAAAGTCGTGATTTTCAACGAAAACATTGTAAAGGTTTGCGAAAATTATCTGAAGAAGGGCTCCAAGGTTTATGTTGAGGGCTCGCTCCAGACCCGTAAATGGACGGACCAGAACGGTGTCGAGAAATACTCCACCGAGATTGTTCTCCAACGTTTCCGCGGCGAATTGCAAATGCTCGACAGTCGCGGTGAAGGCGGTGGCACCAGTTTTGAATCCAATCGCTCACAAGGCGGTTCGCGCGCTGTGGAAGCCCCGAAAGAAGACTTCCGCAATGCCGATCTGGATGATGAAATCCCGTTCTAGGCCATATTGTCGGTATATTTCTCTGTCAGAGAAACCGGATATGTGACGAAGAACGACAAAAACAGGGTGCCCCCATGCGTAGTTTCTCCATTCGTGGTTTTTTAGTGATGCTAATGAGCGTGTTGGGGGCGTCAGCCTTTGCCCAGGACGATCCCAATCTTCGAAATCCCACCATTTACGTCGTGGAACAAGAAGACGCAATTGCACACTATGTCGTCGGAGATGAGGCTTGGGGAAATGTCATGGTGACCCTGGGGCTTTTACGCGACCAGGGTCCAGAGCAGGATCAAGCCATTGCCGACCAGCTTTGGCAAAGACGAGATATCAATCCACCGATTTTCCTGTATGAGGTGACACGCCGGGTCGCCGACACAGACCCGGTTCGTGCCCTGGAAGCTTATTTTCTGGCACGCGGTCGTATCCTTTATGATGCGAGCCGTTGTCTCGATTCAACCGCGCTTTCTGTTGTCGATGCTGCCGCCGTTTTTGCCGGAGATGATTTGGTCGATTTGATGCAGAGCGACCCTGACCGTCTGGAGGCCTCATTGGCCAATGTCTATAATGGCGGTGAGCTTTTTACCGGTCAGGCATCTCCCTGGTGGGCCTGTTCCTTTGGTGATGCAGCTTATATCGCAGCGACAAATGAAGCCGCAATGCCGGGTAATCAGTGGCTGAAGACCGAAATGCGTTGGCAGGAAAGCCGGGATCTCGTCAGCAACAACACCCAATACATGCTTGAGCTGATCCGGGCGGGGATTGAAGCTCAAAACGAATAGGTCTCAGGAGCCAGAATACATGACGTTATTGAGCGATGCTCAACGTGTCGCACAAGCCCTCTCGGATTATGAGGATTCAACATCCCGACGCGAGGGTGCCGTTCTACGTCAACCGCCTTCTTCCCAATTGATCGACCGGATGAAGCTTGACGAACTGGCGCGTGATGGCGGTTTGACTGGCGATACCCTGTCAGAATTTCTCGATACATATCTCGATGGTACTATCCGTTTACGAGACCCGCGCAATATGGGCCATCAGACCGCCTATACCAATCAAGCAGGCGCGTTTGGCTCCTTTATCGATGGCTATGTCAATAATCCGATGGCCATCAACGAGATGGGTCCAGCGGCCAATGCAATCGAGCAGTTTTACCTAGATTGGATGCTTTCCAAACTAGGCTGGAATACGGTGTCTGAAGATGACCTTTTGGGCGGAGGCGTGCTCACCCATGGCGGCTCCTTGGCTAATTTGACGGCCTTGTGTGCGGCGCGCTCTGCGGCTGTACCAGACGCTTGGGGGCAGGGAAATCCGGATGATTTGGTCGTCATCGTTCCGGCCGTTTCACACTATTCCGTCGCTCGTGCGGCAGGGATTATGGGTTTGGGTCAAAATGCGATCATCCCGCTGCCCGTTGATGAAGATGGCCGGGCAAACGCTGATTTATTGCCTGAGCTGATTGCGCGCCAACAAGAAAGCGGCAAGATCGTGATGGCGGTGGTCGCCAATGCGTGTCAGACGGCTCTGGGATTGTTTGATCCCTTGCGTGTCATGGCTAAGGCGTGCTGTGAAGCCGGGGTTTGGTTTCATGTCGATGGGGCGCATGGGGCCGCGGCTTTGCTCTCACCTGAATTGAAACATTTGATGGATGGCGCGGAGCTGGCCGACAGTCTCATTTGGGACGCCCATAAAATGTTGCGCACGCCGTGTCTGTGCGCCGCTGTTTTGGTGCGAGATCACCGCCACCTGGATACCGCCTTTGCCCAGGATGCCAGCTATCTGTTCCATGAAAAGGACAATCCGGGTTTTGACTTCCTCGGTCGCAGCGTGGAATGCACCAAAGCCTCTCTTGGGTTAAAAGCCTTTATGGCTTTGGCGCAGGAAGGCGAGGCAGGGCTGACAGCCTATATTGAAAACCTGGTTGAGCTGACCGCGGAGGCGGCCACCATTATTGATGCTGAGCCGGATTTTGAGATTGCGTCAGAGACCGAGTTCAACATCATTTGTTTCCGCAAAGTCTCTGGTGGAGAAACCAGTTCGCTAAAACTGCGCAGATATCTGCTCGATCGCGGCAATTACTACACCACCTATGTTGAACATGGGGGGCAGGGCTGGTTGAGACTGACCTTGATGAATCCCAAAACAACACGCGATGATATCCTCGGCCTTCTTGAAGAAATTCGGCTTGTCTCGGAGATAACCATTTGAAAATCCTGATTGCAGGCGCGTCCGGCTTTATCGGCTCGCATCTGGCGAGCAAGCTCTCTGATCAAGGACATGAGATTACCGGTGCGGCCCGCAATCCTGGAGAGGCCCGCAAACGCATGCCGCACCTGAACTGGCTTGCCTGTGACTTTCGCCATGACACAAAAGACGACTGGATTGCCCGGCTTGATGGTATTGATGCGGTGATCAATTGCGTCGGTGTCTTGCAGGACGGTCTTGGGGACAATTCGCGTGCCGCCCATGTCGATGGGGCCAAAGCCCTGTTTGAAGCGTCTGCTGAGGCGGGCGTCAAACGCGTGGTCCACATCTCGGCCGCCGGGGCCGATATGGAAGCAGGAACAGCTTATTCATCTGACAAACAAGCCGGGGAAGACGCTCTTAAATTACTCGATATTGACTGGGTGATTTTGCGGCCTTCCCTGGTGGTGGCGCGCAATGTCTATGGCGGCACAGCCGTCATGCGGGGTCTGGCAGGTTTGCCCTGGTTCACACCGGTGGTCGGGGCCGATCAAACATTCCGGCCCATCTCCATGGACGATCTAGGCAAGGCGGTCAGCGATTGCCTAGCCCCGGAAGCCCCGGTGCGTGTCAGTTTTGATATCGGCGGGCCGGAGCGCCTGACCTTGGCACAAACCCTGACGCAATATCGATCCTGGCTGGGCTTTGGAAAGACGCGCATTATCAATGTGCCGACCTGGCTCGCACAGCCTGCCTTCTGGCTCGGCGATGTCTTGGGGTGGTTGGGCGTGCGCACGTCAATGCGGACAACATCCCTGAAACAACTTGAATATGACGCAGCAGGCGATCCCTCAGAATGGATGCAGGCTACGAAGGCAACACCGAAAAGTCTGTCAGAATATCTGCAAAGTGATCCGGCTGGCGTTCAGGACAGATGGCATGCCCGCCTTGTCTTCGCCCGGCCTCTGGCACGTTGGGTGTTGGGGCTTTACTGGTTGATGACGGGCGTATTGGCTCTGACGATTGCCAGGGAACATGCCTATTCGGTCTTGGTTGAGGCCGGTTATGACGCATCAACGAGGCCGCCTCTGCTCTGGTTCGGCTCTTTGTTTGATGTCGCCCTGGGCGCTGCCATGCTTATGAAATGGCGGGTCCGGCTGGTTGCAGCCGTCATGATTTTGGGCACATTTGGCTATATTGCCACATTGACACTTACCTTGCCTCATCTATGGGCTGATGCGCTGGGGCCGATCACCAAAGTCTTTCCGATGATGGCACTGGCTTTGATGATTGCGGCCACCGAGGATGAGCGATGAGTGACGGACACGAATTACTGGAGATGGTCCATATCCTCTCGGCCTCTGTCCTGTTTGGGTCCGGCGCTGCCATTGCTTTTTTTATGTATATGGGCTGGCGTTCAGGCGATGCCGCAGGCTTTTCTCTGGCCTCCAAGCATGTGGTGCTCGCGGATTGGGTGTTCACAACCACCGCCGTGATCGTTCAACCCATATCGGGTTATATTTTGGCTCAAGCCTCGGGCTGGCCACTGGATTCGCCCTGGCTGCTGGTGGCTTACGGGCTTTATATCTTTATCGGCCTTTGCTGGCTGCCTGTGGTCTGGATTCAGCTCAAGGTCAGAAAGCAGGTCAAACGGGCTGCTGAGGAAGATGGCCCGATCCCCGATCAGGTCAACAAGCTGATGCAGATATGGTTTATCCTGGGCTGGCCCGCTTTCATCGCCCTGATCGCAATTTTCTATCTGATGATCGCCAAGCCAAGCTTTTGATCATTCATCCCTTAGACTGAGAGGCGTCAACACTTCCACCAAATTCGATGTGCCTCTGGCCCCGGCCTGAATGGAACCGCCTATAGCAAAGACACGGTCATTCATGGCGGCACCCCCAAGCCGGGCCGCTTACGCCTAATGCCAATGCGCTGGCAGCAAATCCACGGCGGGTCAGATTGTCCATACGGCGTCTCCCCATGCTTGGAAGAAGGTTATTGGCCTTGGTGATACCAGAATAGTCAGCCTCAAATACACCTCATTGTACAATCAGGGTCAGAAAATCATTTGTCCGGACAAGTTTGAGCGTGCTTCCGGACACAAATTGCGTTTCCATACTGGCCTGAGACCTCAAGGGTGAGCGGGCCGTTTGGTCCGTGCATTTCAAGCATGGTGCGTAAAATAGGAAAGAAGCCGAAAATGACATCGAAGACACCGCGCCGGGAAAAGCACAGCGAAACACTCGAAATTCGCATGCCGTATTCGGTGAAAGTCGAATTCATGAAGGCGTGCCGCGAAAATGGCGTCACGGCCAGTGAGGTCGTTCGAAATTATGTCGGTTCCTATTCAAACAAGCGGCGCACATTTGTGCCCCCCTCAAACCTGTTTGAAACCATGGAGTTCAGAATGGAAATGCTTGTAATACCCGGCCTCATAGGCGCTTTGTTTATCGGAAGTCTGTCACTGGATCAGGATGCCATTGCCGAGGATCAGTCCCCGGCAGCCACCCTGGTCCGCAATGATCTGGATCAGGACGGATATATTGATCTGGATGAGTTGAAATTGATGGCTGGCCTGGATGCCGAAGGTCGCATGTCAGAAGAGATGCGCACAGACATCACCGTTACGGTTCAGGAGGCGATTGCCGATTACGGTCCCATCGTTCTGGAAGGAACCACAGCGGATGAGTTCATTGGCAATGTGATTGCCGAAGCCGAATTGAGCGCGGCCGAAAGTATTCTGGAGACCTTCAATGAGATGGATAATGATGGTGACGGGCGCTTGTCTTTGAGCGAATTGCAGGACGCCTGATTTGAAAAGCGAGCCTTGACGATTGTTCTTAAAAGGCTTGCCTTTCGGGGTGGGCCTTTTTAGTTGTCGATAACCGCCCCCACCATTTGCGCATCAGCGCCTTGATTGTTAAGACTTGGGGCATGAAAGCCGCCTGATTCACGCGCCGATTCTGCGTGTGTGATTTGGAGCGGCAATTTTCTTTGCGCAGCAGGTCATCCTTGCTTCGTGCTGAGTGAAAGAGGGCCGCTTTGAGCGACAACGACGAGACCACAATCGAGCCTGGCGAATTGCCGGACGGTATTGGAAATATCACCATTGAAGACGAGATGCGTTCGTCCTATCTCGATTACGCGATGAGCGTGATCGTCAGCCGGGCCATCCCGGATGCGCGCGACGGTCTGAAGCCGGTGCATCGGCGCATTCTCTACACCATGCACGAGAACGGTCAGTCGCACGATAAGCCCTACCGGAAATGTGCCACCGCGGTCGGTGATGTCATGGGCCGCTATCACCCGCATGGGGATCAGGCGGTTTATGACAGTCTGGTGCGTATGGCCCAGCCTTGGTCGATGCGTCTGCCTTTGCTGGATGGTCAGGGTAATTTTGGCTCAATTGATGGCGATCCGCCGGCGGCTTATCGATATACCGAAGTCCGCATGGAAAAAGTGGCGCAGTCGCTTCTGGCTGATATCGACAAGGAAACGGTCGATTTTCGCGACAATTATTCCGCAGAGCGTCAGGAACCTATTGTTCTTCCTGCCCGTTTTCCAAATCTTCTGGTCAATGGTGCCGGCGGTATTGCCGTGGGTATGGCGACCAATGTACCGCCACATAATCTGGGTGAAGTGATCGATGCGTCTCTGGCTTTGCTGGACAATGCTGATCTGACAGACGATGAATTGCTTACGCTTCTGCCGGGGCCTGACTTTCCAACAGGTGGCATGATTTTAGGCCGCGCCGGAGCGAAAAGTGCTATCATGACAGGGCGCGGCTCTATCGTGATGCGGGCGAAATCCGAGATTGAGGAAATCCGCAAAGATCGTCAGGCCATTATTGTCACTGAAATTCCATTTCAGGTGAACAAGTCCAATCTGATTGAGAAAATTGCCGAATTGGTTCGTGAAAAACGCGTCGAAGGCATTTCTGATCTGCGCGATGAATCGGACCGAAACGGTATGCGGATCGTCATCGAGCTCAAGCGTGATGCCAATGCTGATGTTATTCTCAATCAGCTTTTCCGCTGGACTCAACTGCAAACCAGTTTCGGGGCCAATATGCTGTCCCTGGTTGGCGGTCGTCCCAAGCTGTTGGGTGCCCGCGATATCGTCAATGTCTTCCTGAAATTCCGTGAAGAAGTCATTGCACGCCGGGCCAAGTTTGAACTCAACAAGGCGCGGGACCGAGCCCATGTCATTATCGGCTTGGCGCTCGCTGTGGCCAATATTGATGAAGTCATCGCCCTGATCCGGGCTGCGCCTAATCCGGCGGCTGCACGTGAGCAATTGCTGGCGCGTGAATGGCCCGCCCTGGATGTTGCGCCGCTTGTTGAATTGGTTGCCGATCCACGCTCCATGCTCACATCAGATGGCAAACTTCGCCTGACCGAAGAGCAAGCCCGCGCCATTCTTGAATTGCGCCTCAACCGTCTGACAGGACTGGGTCGTGACGAGTTGGGCAATGAAGCTAAAGCACTGGCCGACCAGATTGAGGACCTGCTTGATATTCTGCGCTCCCGCGAGCGTGTCCTTGAGTTTATCCGCGAAGAGCTGACAGAAGTGCGAGAAAATTTCGCCACGCCGCGACGGTCAGAATTTGTGGAAGGCGAGCTGGATTTTGAGGATGAAGATCTCATCCCGCGTGAAGAGATGGTCGTCACCGTCACCCACGGCGGATATGCGAAACGGACACGCCTTTCAGATTATCGTGCCCAACGTCGAGGCGGCAAGGGCCGTGCGGGTATGGCCACCAAGGATGAGGATTTCATCTCCACCTTGTTTGTTGCATCTACTCACGCGCCTCTACTCTTCTTCTCCAATAAGGGCATGGTTTACAAAACCAAGGCGTGGAGGCTCCCTCTGGGCGCTCCCAATACCAAGGGCAAGGCCTTGGTAAATCTGCTGCCACTTGATCAGGGAGAGACCATCACATCGATCATGTCGCTTCCGGAGGATGAGGAAAGCTGGGCTGAGTTGAATGTGATGTTCGCGACTAAGCGGGGCACCGTCAGGCGCAACAAATTGTCAGACTTTGTCCAGGTCAATCGTAATGGCAAAATTGCCATGAAGCTGGATGAAGAAGATCGCATCGTTGATGTGCGCCTGTGCAATGAAGACAATGATGTCTTCCTGGTCAGTGATAAGGGCCGGGCAATCCGTTTCCCTGTCACCGATGTCCGTGTCTTTGCGGGAAGAAACTCTGTGGGCGTTCGCGGTATTCGAATGGCTGAAGGGGTCAATTTGATGTCGATGGCGATATTGCGTCACGTCGATGTTACCCCACCGGAATCCCGCGCCTATATGAAACACGCAACCGCCATGCGGGCGGCTCTGGGTGAAGAGGGCGAAGACAGCACATCCAATGATATGCCGGAAAATGAAGAGGACGGTGATGAACTGGCCGCGCTCTCAACCCAGCGCATTGCTGAATTGGGCGCTGCAGAAGAATTTCTCCTCACGGTTGGATCAGACGGCATGGGTAAACGCTCAAGCGCCTATGATTATCGTGTCATGGGGCGTGGCAATCAGGGCGTCGCAGCAACCGACACCAAACGTGAAATTCCGCTTTCAGCGAGTTTCCCGGTTGAAGATGCTGATCAGATCATGGCGGTTACCGATGGCGGACAATTGATCCGCTTCCCGGTTGATACCGTTCGCATTGCCGGGCGTTCGACCCGGGGTGTTCGCCTTATTCGCCTGAATGAAGGTGAAAATGTTGTGGCTGTCGTTCGCATTCAGGATGCCGGTGATGACGAAGAAGGGGATGGCGACATGATCGATGGCGAAACAAATCAGGGCGATGATGCTCCGGAAGGCGAAAGCGAAGCATGATTGAGCTGCCGGTCCTTCTGGGCTTCATGGCTGCAATATTCGCCCTGATTGTTATTCCGGGGCCGAATGTTGCTGTGATTGTGGCGACAGGAGCATCTCACGGCAGCCGATCAGCACTGATGGTCGTTTTGGGAACCACGATTGCCCAAGCGGCCCAGATGGCCTTGGTTGTCCTCGGCCTGACCGCGTTATTGGAGACATTCTCCTGGGCGTTCACCCTGATAAAATGGCTGGGGATTGCCTATCTGGTCTATCTGGGTGTGTCTGCGTTTTCGGCCAAGATAACGCAAAGTCATGCAAAGCCGATGGATGGTCAATTGTTCTTAAGGGGCGCGGCAACGGCTTTGGCCAATCCCAAGACCATGGTCTTTCACGCCGCTTTCCTGCCACTGTTTGTTAATGCCTCTCAGGCAGTGGGGCCGCAATTACTTGTTCTGGCGGCTATTTTCCTGATCATGGCATTGGTTTTAGATGGCGCTTATGCTTTGGGGGCGGGGGCTTTGTCGCATATCTTCAAGGGCAACAGCTTCAAAAGGCTGACAAACCGGCTTTCTGGTGGTGTGATGCTGGTGGCAGCGGGATGGCTCGCAATTCGCCAGGAGAGCTGAACCATCATGACAAGAACAGCGCTATATCCGGGGACGTTTGACCCGATTACCAATGGTCATCTTGATATCGTGGCCCGGGCTGTAAAGCTGGTCGATAAACTTGTGATTGGTGTGGCCATCAATCAGGATAAGAAACCATTATTCACCCTCGACGAGCGTGTCGAGATGATTGAAGAAGAGGTCGGCCGGATAGACAGTCCTGCCGTCATTGAAGTGCGCCCGTTTGAAGGCCTGTTGATGCACTTTGCTGAAGAGGTCGGGGCTCAATCCATTATGCGGGGGCTGCGCGCCGTTTCTGATTTCGAATATGAGTTCCAGATGGTTGCGATGAACCAGCGACTGAATGATAAAATCGAGACGGTTTTCTTGATGGCGGACCCCCGTCACCAGGCGATCGCCTCTCGTCTGGTCAAGGAAATTGCCCGTTTGGGCGGAGATGTGTCGGCATTCGTTCCACCTGCGATCGAAGCCCGTTTGAAGGAGCGAAGTGCGTGATCATGCGATTGTCCATATCTGCTGTATTGGCAGCGTCTCTTGCGGCCTCGGCCTGTGCCCGGGAAGCGGAAAGCTCGGAAGTTGAAGCTGAGATGGTGGCTGTTGCCAGCACTCAGGAAACGTCATCCGCGACGGCACCGGTCTTCGATTTTCCAGAGAGCGACTGGCGTGATCTTGATCCTGAGAACACGCTATATATCGAAACGGATCATGGTCGTGTCATCGTTGAGCTGGCACCAGAGTTCGCACCGCGCCACGTTGAGCGGATGAAGACGTTGGTCCGCCAGCAATTTTATGATTTTTTGATTTGGCACCGTGTGATCGACGGCTTTATGGCCCAGGGCGGGGGCTCGCGCAGCAATCCGGCACACAGTACCGATTTGCCCGATATGGAAGCCGAATTCACCATTCGCCGTGGCGGTGAGTTGACGGTCAGCGAGTTGCAGGACCGGGTGATCAATGAGAGTCAAATTCCGCAAACGGCCAAGGCCGGTTTCTGGAATGGCTTTCCGGCAGGCACCCAGACCCTGGCAGCAGCCGCTTTAATGGGGGATGGACGCGTCCAAAGTTGGCTTTTGCATTGCCAAGGGGCCGCTTCTATGGCGCGAACCAATGACCCGAACAGTGCCGGCAGCCAGTTTTATCTGACCCGAGGAGACGCCGATCACCTTAATGCCGTATATACTGTCTGGGGCCGGGTTCGTGTTGGACAAGAAGCCGTTGATGCCATTCGGGTTGGAACCATGCATCAAGATGTCGGTTTTGTCCCGGACCTGATCCGCTCCATGCGGATAGGCGCAGATCTGCCTGAAGTCGAACAGGTCGACATTCAGGTGCTCGACACCAATTCCTCTTCTTTCACTCAATACCTGGACACACTGCGTAACGACACTGGCCAATTGCCCGATGTTTGCGATATCACCGTGCCCACAAGAATTTTGGAGTAGATATCATGGCTGAAGAACAGCTCGTATTCACCCTTGAAGAGGGTGATGTAACCATCAAATTCAGGCCTGATTTGGCCCCTAAACACGTAGCCCGGATCACGGAAATGGCAAAGGAAGGCTTTTATGATGGCCTGAATTTCCACCGTGTGATTGACGGTTTTGTCGCGCAGGGCGGTTGCCCCGATGGAACTGGCATGGGTGGATCCGGCGTTAATATCCCGGCTGAATTTTCTCCCGAGCCACATGTGCGCGGCACCATGTCCATGGCCCGCTCGCAAAATCCTGATAGCGCTTCCAGCCAGTTCTTTATCTGTCTGGATGCGGTGCCTTATCTTGATAACCAATACACGGTTTGGGGTGAGGTCATTTCAGGGATGGAACATGTTGATGCAATCCCCAAAGGTGAGCCACCGGCAAACCCGGGTATCATCAAGAAGGCATCCATCATCGAAGTGTGATGGCTGCATTCAATATATGACTTTAAAACAGCCTCCCTTCGGGGAGGCTGTTTTGTTTTGACGCTGCAAACAGGCTTGCAAATTAAGCGTGATGTGATCAGCTCGCGCCATGAGCTGGATAAAATCAATTGGAAAAGATGAGGCCGAAGGGCGGATCAAAACGCTCTATGACCGAATTGTCGGGCCCAAAGGTCAGGTCGATAATGTCCTGGCTGTCCATGGTCTCAGGCCGCATAGCCTGGAAGGCCATATGGCGCTGTATAAGGCGGTCTTGCATCATTACGGCAATACGCTCGAAAAATCATTTCTGGAAACGCTCGGTGTATGGGTGAGCCGTCTCAATGGCTGCGACTATTGTGTTGAGCACCATTTTGCTGGCCTCAAACGCCTGTTGAAGGACGAGGCGCGCTCTGCCGAAATCCGTGCTTCCATAGACAATGACCAAATTGATGATGCTTTTTTCGGGCGTGAACGATGCGCCATCTCCTATGCCCGCAAGCTGACGGAGCATCCGGGCTCCATGGTTGAAGACGATGTCATCGTTTTGAGAGAGGCCGGGTATAGCGATGGAGAAATTCTCGAAATCAATCAGGTCGTCGCCTATTTTTGCTATGCCAATCGCACCGTCTTGGGCTTGGGTGTCAATCATGTGGGAGAAGTTCTGGGCCTGTCTCCAGGTGATAGTGACAATCCGGATGATTGGTCCCACTCATAGGCCGACATTGATCTCAGCCTGATACTGGCCTCAAGGGGGTGGATACACTAAACCCCGCGCCATGCGTGTTTCAGATTTTGATTTCGACCTTCCCGAAGAAAACATTGCCCTGCGTCCGGCCCGGCCGCGGGATGCATCCCGCTTGCTCCATGTCAGTTCCGCTGGAAAGCTGGCTGATCATGTCATGCTCGAGCTGCCGGACCTGCTTCAACCCGGCGATCTATTGGTTATCAATGACACCAAGGTCATACCGGCAGCGCTTGAGGGCATTCGTCCGGCACGGCCAGTGGGCGGCGGTGGTCCGGTGACGCTGGAAGTCAATCTTCACAGACGAGAGGCCCCCGATCGCTGGCGCGCCTTTATACGACCCGCCAAGCGCCTCAAAATCGGTGATGTGATCGAATTTGGAAGCCTGAAGGCCGAGGTCAGTGCCAAGGCAGACGGCGGTGACATCACCTTGGCCTTCGACAAGGCGGGCGCTGAATTGGACGATGCCATCACACAAACCGGCGTGCCGCCCTTGCCGCCCTATATCGCCCGAAAGCGCGATGTGGATGACGCTGATATCAGTGATTATCAAACCATTTTTGCCAAGGATGAAGGCTCGGTTGCCGCCCCGACGGCGGGGCTTCATTTCACCGAACGCCTGTTTGCAGCCTTGGATGAGCGCGGAGTTGAGCGCACCCATGTCACCTTGCATGTCGGGGCGGGCACTTTCCTGCCTGTCAAATGCGAGGATACTGAGGATCATGCCATGCATTTTGAATGGTGTGAGGCCTCACAAGAGGCCGCAGCAGCTATCAATAAGGCCAAGACCGAGGGCAGGCGGGTCATCCCGGTTGGCACAACGGCCTTGCGTACAATTGAAAGCCTGGCGACAAAACAAGGGCGGATCAGATCGGGCAGTATCGATACTGATATTTTCATCACGCCCGGTAGCGAATTTCTGATCGCGGATGCTTTATTGACCAATTTCCACCTGCCTAAATCAACATTATTCATGCTGGTCAGCGCGATGTCAGGTCTGGATGTAATGCAAAATGCCTATGCCCATGCCATTGCGGGTGGTTATCGTTTTTATTCCTATGGCGATGCGTGTTTGCTGGAGCGGGCCGAGCCCACAGAAAGTTGAAAATGAGCGTCTTTCCCTATGAAATCAGTGCCACGGACGGCGATGCCCGGACCGGTGTGCTCAAAACCCAGCGCGGCGACATCCGCACCCCAGCCTTCATGCCTGTGGGAACAGCGGCGACCGTCAAGGCCTTGTATATGGACCAGGTGAAATCCACCGGGGCCGACATCATTTTGGGCAATACCTATCATTTGATGCTTCGTCCGGGGGCCGAGCGGGTCAAGAAATTGGGAGGTTTGCACAAATTCTCCACTTGGCAGGGGCCTATACTGACTGATAGTGGCGGATTTCAGGTCTGGTCCTTATCCAAACTTCGCAAGATGACGGAAGAGGGCGTGACCTTTCAAAGTCATATTGATGGCTCCAAGCATCACCTGTCTCCCGAGCGCTCCATAGAAATTCAGGCCGACCTTCTGGGAGCTGATATCTCGATGCAGCTCGATGAGTGCACAAATTTCCCGAGCCCGGAGGAAGATGCACGTTCGTCCATGGAATTATCCTTGCGCTGGGCCCAGAGATCAAAAGACGCTTTTGGAACACGCGACCGCCAAGCCCTGTTTGGCATTGTTCAGGGGTCAGTTTTTCCCGAGCTGAGGCGGGCTTCCGCTGAGGGTTTGAGAGAAATCGGCTTTGATGGATATGCTATAGGAGGACTCGCAGTAGGCGAGGGACTTAAAGTAATGTGTGAAGTGCTGGACTACACAACGCCGCACCTTCCCCTTGAGCGCCCTCGCTATTTGATGGGTGTGGGAAAACCGATTGATCTGGTCCAATCTGTGGCCCGGGGTGTCGACATGTTTGACTGTGTTCTTCCCACACGCTCGGGCCGTCATGGGCAGGCCTGGTCAGATTATGGTCCGATCAATGTTAAGCGCGCTGAATTCATAGAGGATGATAGGCCGCTCAACCCCGATTTGGATTGCCCCGCCAGTCGAGATTATTCGCTAGCTTATCATAATCATCTGTTCAAATCGGGCGAATACCTCTCTGCTATGCTGTTGTCTTGGCACAATATTGCTTATTTTGAGGACTTGATGGCGCGCATGCGAACGGCCATTTCGTTCGGCAAATTCAATGACTTCAAGAAAGATTTTGAATCAAAATGGGAAGAGGGTGAGGCTAAAAAGAGTGAGCGCCAATCGTAAGGGCTTACTCGTCTTCCGCTTCAATCAATCCATAGGCTTCAAAGGCGCGGCGCATTTGTGCAGGGGGGCAGCCAAAGCCGTCATATAGGCCTCGAAGATAAGCACGCCGTCTCTGGGCTATCTCTCTTTGTTGCTGAGCCTCCCGCTCAATCCGGCCTGCCCGGCCGATAAAGCGGATCACCGGACGAACAGGGTTTAAGCCGACTACAGTAGACCTATACAGATCACGCGCACCTGAGGCAGCTGCACCGGGAGCTTGAGCGGCCGCATGCGCGCTCTGTCCAAGCCAGTTGTCGTGATCATGTTCTGCATCATGTTCGGCTTGTTGTCTGGCCACTTCTTCAACATCGGGCCCGAGGACAACGGTCAGACGGGCTATGTCGCGCGAAACAGTCGAGCATCGTCGCCGAGATCCTTCCCCGCCATAGGGGGTTGGAACGGTTTCATTTCCCTCATCGACCATCACCCGGCTAGGGCGTTCGCGCGGTAAACCAACCGCATCTGACACAGCTGTACTGGTCTCGGATCGGGCAAAATCACCAGCCTGACCCGCACGTTCGCGTGTGGACGAACATGCGCTCACAGCTAACGCTATGAAACTACACGTAAATGTAAAAACTATTCCCCTCATGATTCCCATCATAACGAGGAATGCGGCAAAAACGCATCAAAAATGCTGAAATGCATGCCTAGACCCGATTGACCAGCCGGAATCGCCGCTTTATAGGTTCCGGCCTCCTCACAAGGGAGCCTGTAGCTCAGTCGGTAGAGCAACTGACTTTTAATCAGTAGGTCCAGGGTTCGAATCCCTGCGGGCTCACCATACCTTTTCAAGGTTTTAGGTGGAAATCATGCAGAACGAAAACGAAACGTGTGACTTTCGTTCCATTTCGATCTCCAATTGAAGGCGTAAGCTTGTTTCCCGTCTTTGATGCATCCTCAAATGATAAAGCTTCCGGAATCAATCAACATTCGTTAACCTTATTTCTCACGGTTTACGGGGTTGAGTGTGCGGCGCTGGTTATTGATGATTTTGAGCATGGTGCTAGTGGGCTTTTTGACCACAGCTCAAGCCGATGATTCTGATACGCTCGCAGATGCAGAGCCTGCTCCGTCTTATATCCCGTCGCTTTCACAAACCAGTCTGGAATGGTCCGATGAGGCCATCAATGAATTAATTGCGATCTTATATGACAGCCAAAGTCATGGTTTGCCGTCTATGGATGAAGTCGCGTTCGAGCTAAGCGATGTTTCATTACCGTCTGATGCAAAATCGGAATTGGCCACTCAAGCTTATCTGCACTTTGCCGGGTGGCTGCGGTACGGCCTTCTGGATTCTCAAACATTACAGCCCCGCTTTATCAACCCTGAAGAGGTGACTGTTCTGTGGCGCCATCTACAGCAGGGGATAGCCTCAGATACGATCCGCCTTTCTCTGGAAGCCTTGGCTCCACCTGTTAGAGATTATGCAAGCCTGCGTGTCGAAATGATGCGGCTTCTGGCCTATCAACCGATCTGGTCAGGTATAGATGCCGGCCCGGCCTTAGGCATAGGTGATGTCGGTGAACGGGTTGAGCAATTAAGAACACGCTTGGCTGCCGAAGGACTGTACGCTTCGGAATGGATTGAGAGCTCGCCTTATGATTTACGTCTCGAAACGGCCGTTCGGCGTTTTCAGGGTCGGGTCAAGTTGGACCCGTCCGGACGAATGGATGCCGATACATTGGCGCAGCTCAATCTGTCACCCCAGCACAGAATGAATCAATTGCGGACTAATATGGAGCAACGCCGCTGGCGCTCCCATGATTTGGGTCGCCGACATATCTGGGTGAACCTGGCCAATTTTAGCCTGGAGGCCTGGGAGGATGGCGTTTTGGCTCGTGAGCATCAGGTGATGGTCGGGCGTGATTATTCTTCTACGCCTGAGTTTTCAGAAGAGATGCGCTATCTGGTCTTGAACCCTTGGTGGGGTTTGCCGGGTGGATTGGCTTCGGCCCAGTTTCAGGCCATTCGCCGTAACCCGGGCCTGGTCCGCCAGGAGGGTTTCAGCATAACAGATGCCCAAGGTAACCCTGTGTCAGTTTATGATATCGATTGGAGCCAGTGGAGCGGTTATTGGCCCTATCGTATGAGTCAGGCTCCCGGGCCAACCAATCCGATGGGGGAGGTGAAATTCATTTTTCCCAATAGCCATAATGTCTATTTGCACGACACCACGCATCGTGATGAGTTTGGCCGCACCCGACGGGATATGTCGGCAGGGTGTGTGCGTGTACAAGACCCCTTGTCCTTGGCTGAGTGGATTTTGCAAGATCAAAGTGAATGGGACAGAGGGCGAATTGATGAGGTTGTTGCCGGAAACAGCCCCACTGTGATCTGGCTTGATGAGAGAATTCCCGTCCATATAGCCTACTGGACAGTGGTGGGCGCAGAAGACGGGGGAGTGCATTACCTCAACGACCTATATGAACGAGATGCTCCATTAATCGAAGCTTTCACGCGCGCATTTGAGGCTCCGCAAAATCTTGGGGGTCAATATCAGCGACCTTCAATCGCCATGTCAGCATCAAGTCAGGACTGACCGGTTTGACGTTCTACGCTCGTGTTAAACTCAAGTATGGCAAGGCGAATTGGGTGGCGTGGTCGTTTTTGAGGTCACGTCAAAAGAGTATCCTTGCAAGGATGTAGTGTAGCCTAAGTGCAACGCATGGATTTTTTTGCATCAAATTCGGGTTTTTGCCGTCTTCTTGGTAGTCTTCGATTATCAATTGATGTAATAAAATAAACCAGAGATGCCCATGAGGGGCGTTTTCGTGTGTTTCGAGTATTGATCGAAACCGGACGGTCACACCAAGGGGGCAAGTGCCTCTGAAGGGGGAATGATGAAAAATCGGCTTTTAACGGCAGTTGCCGTCGGAGCCTTCCTGTCAGCGGCACCTGCGTTCGCTGACGAGGGATGGTACGTAAGCGCTGGCGTAGGTTACGGCGGCCCGGGTGATACAGATGTGTCTGGTTCGCTCAGCGGAGAAATCCAGGGCGAAGGCAATTGGCGTGAAGCTGTTGCCATGGGTTATGAGTGGGCAGACGGTTTCCGTTTCGAAACTGAATTGGCTCACCGCTACACCGACACAGGCGCAGTAGGCAATTTTGAAAATAGCCTGAGTGATTTCCAGATTTGGTCTTTGATGGCAAATGCCATTTTTGATTTTAATCCAGACGGAACCTACCATCCATATATGGGTCTGGGTCTCGGCATGGCGGATGTGTCCGGCACATTGACCGGGTTCTCTGCAGGCACTACTCCCGTAAATCCGACTGCTGCTGATTATGTGATTGCACAAGACAGCGACAATGTCTTCGCTTGGCAGTTCCTGGCAGGTATTGGATTTGATATTTCAGATCGTTGGACGTTTGATACTGAATATCGGTATTTCTCAGCCGGCGGAACAGATTTTGATCCAGGTGTCAGTGTTGACGCATTGGCTGGTCATGAGGTCTGGATGAAGTTGCGTTATTCTTTCGCGGCTCCACCACCACCTCCTCCTCCTCCGCCACCACCGCCACCACCGCCACCACCGCCACCACCACCGCCACCACCGCCACCACCTGTGTGTGATGATGTTGGTTTCCCTGTCTATTTTGAGTGGGATAGCTCAGATCTGACAGATCAGGCGCGCGCGGTCATCAATCAGGCTGCCAGCCAATCCGGCACGTGTGATGTGACGCGGGTATCTGTTGCGGGTTACACGGACCGGTCCGGTTCTGCAGCTTATAACGTTGGCCTTTCAGAGCGTCGTGCGAATATCGTACGTGATGAGCTGATCCGCCTCGGTGTTGCAGCCAGTACCATTTCGATGGAAGCACTCGGTGAAACACAGAACGCAGTTCAGACTGCTGATGGTGTTCGCGAGCCGCTTAATCGTCGGACAGAAGTCCTGATCGTTCTCGACTAAAGTCGAAAACATCACGAAATTGGAACGGCTCGGCATTTTGTCGGGCCGTTCTTTTTTGGAATAATCATGCTCAAACTTGCGGGTGAAAAGGCATTTTTGAGCGGTTTTGCCGGATGGCTGAGGTAAGTCTTGACCTCTCATTCACACTGGTTCACATCGACTTTAACGCGCAATCGGATCGTCCTGGGTTGCGGCATTAAAGGGTGCTTTCATGAGCAAGCCAGATAAATCCTATCGCAAACATTCCGTGGCCGGCCACAAGCTGAGTCCTGAAACCCAGATGATGAGTTATGGCTATGATGCCAAGCTGTCAGAATGGTCGATCAAGCCGCCGGTTTTCCTGACATCTACCTTCGCCTTTGAGAGCGCTGAAGCGGGGGCTGCCTTCTTCCGGGTGAACCTGGGGCAGCGAAAAGAAGGTGATCCTGAAGTCGCGGGTCTGATGTATTCGCGTTTCAACAACCCGAATATGGAAGTTCTGGAAGATCGCTTGGCCTTGTATGATGGCGCTGAAGAGGCGGCCGTCTTTTCCTCTGGCATGGCAGCCATTTCCACAACATTGATGGGCTTGGCGCATGCGGGCTCTGTCATCCTTCAATCCACGCCTCTTTATGGCGGGACCGAAAGTCTGATCCGCAAATTTTTACCCAATTACGGCATCAAGAGCGTCGACTTTTTTGCCAGCGCCAGTGAAGAAGAGCTTCAAGCTGCAGCTGAGGCGGCCATGGCCCAGGGTGAAGTTTCGGTTATTTTCACGGAAACTCCGACCAATCCGACCAATGATCTCGTTGATCTGAAGGCGTGTCTGAAAATCGCTTCTATGATTGAAGCCAAGCAGGGCACACGTCCATTTGTCGTCGTCGATAACACCTTCTTGGGCCCGGTAGGCCAAGCCCCCTTGGCTTTGGGCGCGGATGTCGTTGTTTATTCCCTGACCAAATATGTCGGTGGTCACAGTGATTTGATTGCCGGTGCAGCGATGGGTTCAGCCGATGCCATGGCCAAAATCCGCTCTCTTCGCGGATATCTGGGCACCAATCTGGATGCCCACACTTGCTGGATGCTTTTGCGCAGCCTTGAGACGGTTAAAATCCGTATGGAAGCGGCCGCCAAAGGCGCGCGCATTGTCGCTGAATTCCTGCGCGATCATCCAAAGGTGTCCAATGTTCGCTATCTCGGTCTCCTGGAAGAGGGCTCTCGCGATGCGAAAATTCATGCCGAGCAATCCACCTCTTACGGGTCTACCTTTGCCTTTGATCTGGTCGATGAACCCGCAGCCTTCCGCATGTTGAATGCACTTCAGGTCATGAAGCTGGCCGTCAGCTTGGGCGGTACGGAAACCCTTATTTGTCATCCGGGCTCAACCACGCATCTGGGTGTGGGCGACGAGCTTCGCAAACAACAGGGCTTCACCGATGGTTTGGTTCGAATTTCTGTCGGTATCGAAAACCCGGACGATTTGGTCGCCGATCTGAAACAAGCGCTCGATCAGGTTTGATCTGTTGATATCACCTGCATCCCCCGTCTACAGCTGTTTGCGGGGGATGCAGGGCTGATTGCAAACGGATACGTTTGGGACATGCAAGATTGTTTGACGCTCAATACGGACGAAAAGTCTGTTCTCGACTGGATTGATAGCCGCAGCGATCACATGATCGACACGGTGAAGGCTTGGTCGGCCATCAATTCGGGTAGCCACAATAAAGACGGGCTAGAGCGCCAACGGGCCTGTCTGAATGACGCTTTTTCAGAACTCGATGGCGAAATCAGCGCTGTCGATCTTCCGCCATCCACAATCGTTGAGCCTGATGGCACCGTGCGAGAGCAGGAATACACGCCGTCCTTTCATTGCAAGTTGAGACCACAAGCGCCTTTGCGCATTGTCATGACCGGCCATCACGATACAGTTTTTCCACTGAGCAGCTCATTTCAGTCGACCAAGCTCTGGGATGCGGACACGCTGAACGGCCCCGGTGTCGCCGATATGAAAGGCGGCATTCTGGTCATGTTGCATGCGCTGTTGGGGTTGGAGCGAAGCCCGTGGCGCAATGAAATCGGCGTTGATGTTCTGATCAGCCCGGATGAAGAAATCGGCTCTTTGGGCTCCGGTCCAATATTGGCTGAGCTGGCCTCTGGTGCAGATATCGGCATGACGTATGAACCCGCCTTGGCCGATGGATCACTGGCAGGCGCGCGAAAAGGCTCAGGCAATTGGTCTTTGAAAATAAGCGGTAAAGCCGCGCATGCAGGGCGGGAGCATCATCTGGGGCGAAATGCGCTGGCAGCCGCCTGCGCTTTTGGAACCGGCTTGGACATACTCAATGGCCGCCGAGAAGATGTTACCTTTAATCTGGCGCGTATTGATGGTGGTGGCCCACCCAATGTCGTGCCGGACAATGCTGTTGTGCGTTTCAATGTTAGGGTCAAAACCGAAAATGACCGGATATGGGTTCTCGCTGAGCTGGACCGCCTAGTGGATGTGATCAATATCCGCGATGGCATCACCGCTGAACTTCATGGCGGTTTTACACGTCCTCCAAAACCAATGACGCCGGCCAATGCGCGGATGTTTGACTGGACCAAGGCGGCCGGAAGCGCCATTGGCCTTGATATCCGCTGGCAGGATACGGGCGGTGTCTGTGAGGGCAATAATCTGTGGGCGGCTGGGTGTCCGAATGTGGATACATTGGGGGTTCGCGGAGCCGATATTCATTCCGATCGGGAGATCGCCAAACTGTCCAGTTTTGCTGAACGCTCCAAGCTTTCCGCTATCATGTTGATGAAATTTGCATCCGGTCAGTTCAATGCACGCGAAGCGCGCGCACTGGCCCGATCCAGCTAGAGGCATAACGGGGAAAGATATGCTCATTGTACGGGCTGCAAAGCGCAGCGATCATGATGATCTGGTTCGCCTGTCTGAAGATGCGGGGACCGGCTTTACCAGCCTGGCAGTTTCTCCTGATGTATTGGAAGAGCGGCTTGAGAAATCTGAGAAAGCTTTTTCCTCCGACGGAGAAAAGCAGACTGAAGATACCTATCAGCTGATGCTTGAGGATACCGAGAGCGGTAAAATTATTGGCTGTTCAGCCGTCAAGGCTATGGTGGGAATGACCAAACCCTATTGGGATTTCAAAATCATCACCTTGGCCCAGCATTCCAAGGAAGCCAGCCGTCGTTTCGACATGGATGCCATGCTTCTGGTCAATGACTTTGCCGGAGCGAGTGAAGTTGGAACCTTGTTTGTCTCCCAAGCCGGACGCGGTACAGGAGCCGGGCGCCTTGTGGCTCAATCCCGGTATTTGCTGATGGCAGCGGGCAAGCAACGCTTTGGTGACCGGGTATTGGCTGAGTTGCGCGGAGTGGTGCATGAAGATGGCTCATCGCCCTTCTTTGACCATGTCTCCCGTCCGTTCTTTCACATGGATTTTGATGAAGCCGATCGGTTGAGCGCCAGCACGGACAACCAATTCATTCTTGATCTGGGGCCCCAGCATTTGATCTATGTCGATTTGTTGCCGGAAGCGGCACGCAAAGTAATTGGCAAAACCCACAAGGATGGGGCAGGGGCTCTAAAACTGCTCGAATGGGAGGGTTTCCATTATGATCGCTATGTCGACATTTTTGACGGTGGTCCGCTGGTCTCTTGCTGGACTGAAAATGTCCGCACCTTGCGCGAAAGCCGCATTGTGACAGTCAAATCAGCAACGACCAGCGGCGGTACGCGTGGGATATTGTCAACGGACAGATTTGACGATTTTCGTACCTGTCAGGTCGAGGCTGTGATTGACGGGGATGTTGTGGGGATTTCCTACGAAGTGATGCAGGCTCTGGATCTCAGGGATGGAGAAACAGCGCGCTTTTGGCGCGGTTGAGGACAAGACATGAATTATATCAATGGCGAATGGCTTCCCGGTTTGGGAGCCGCTTTTCAGTCAACAAACCCTTGTGATGACAGTCTTGTTTGGCAGGGCCATGCAGCCAATGCAGATCAGGTTACTGCAGCCTTTGATGCTGCTCGTACGGCTTTCTCTGCATGGGCGCGGCGTCCACTGGTTGAACGTATCGTCATGGTTGAGGCCTATAAGGCCGAACTGGAAGCCCGCAAGCCGGAACTGGCCGAGTTGATTGCCCGCGAAACCGGAAAACCGCTCTGGGAAACCACCGGCGAAGTCGGCGCGATGATCGGCAAAGTCGCTATTTCCATTGCTGCCAATGATGTGCGCACCGGCGGTCATAAGGCTGATACTGATTTTGGCTACGCTAAAATGGCCCACAAGCCCTTGGGCGTGATGTTTGTCTTGGGGCCGTATAATTTCCCCGGTCATTTGCCGAATGGACATATCATTCCAGCACTTTTGGCGGGCAATACCATTGTCTTCAAACCGTCTGAAATCACCCCCGGTGTCGGCGAGGCCATGGTCAAAGCCTGGCAGGCGGCTGGCTTGCCAAAAGGTGTGCTCAACATGGTTCAGGGGGCGCGGGAAACTGGAGCCGCCGCTCTGGATAATCCGGAGCTGAATGGTGTTTTGTTTACGGGGTCCTGGAATACCGGAAAATTCATCCACGAAAAATTTGCAGGCCGGACCGGCATTATGCTGGCTCTGGAAATGGGCGGCAATAATCCACTTGTGGTTTGGGATACAGAAGATGCTGAAGCCGCGGCCCGCATTGCCGTGCACTCATCCTTCATTACAGCCGGTCAGCGCTGTTCCTGTGCGCGTCGTCTGATCTTGCCATCCGGTGAATTGGGCGATGCAATTATCGCAAAACTGGCCGATATGGCCACCAAGTTGACCATCGGCAACTGGAATGATGACCCGGCTCCTTTCATTGGTCCTCTGGTATCGGCTCAGGCCGCACAAGGTGTTCTCAAGGCTCAGGACGAGTTAATAGAATTAGGAGCCAAAGCCATCCTCAAGGTCGAACCTGTCACGGATTTGGGGCCCGCCTTCCTGCGTCCCGGATTGCTTGATGTGACAGGTGTTGATGTGCCCGATGAGGAAGTGTTTGGCCCGATGATCCAGATTATCCGCGTCGACACATTCGAACAGGCGGTCACCGTGGCCAATGACACGGCTTATGGGTTGTCATCGGGCCTTGTCTCTGATGATGAAGCTCTTTGGGAGCGATTCTGGGTGGAAAGCCGTGCTGGGATCGTCAACTGGAATAGACCCACGTGCGGGGCGGCCTCCAACATGCCGTTTGGCGGACCGGGGCAATCAGGCAATCTGAGACCCAGCGCCTATTATGCCGCTGACTATTGTGCCTTCCCGGTGGCAACCCAGGCGGCACCCAAGCCCGAACGCATGGCGATCAAAGGCGTGGATTAAGGCTAAACCGCTTCGGCCAAGCCCGTCAGTCCGCCAGCAAGGGCATATTCCTGTGTGCCTTTGGTATAGACCTTGTCGCCATCGACTATATCGGAGGGTTTGAATTCTTCCTGCCCCTTGATCCGGTCATAGATCGGGGCAAAGTCGGCATAGGTGGACTCCATCAGCTCTTCAAAGCTGTCGATGACAAAATAGCTCTGCTGGAAATCATCATAGCGATAATCCGTGCGCATGATCCGCTCCAGATCAAAATGGATACGGTTGGGCGAACGCGCTTCCAGACAGAAGACGGATTCCGTCGCCGAGGAGACGATGCCAGCCCCATAGGTGCGCATGCCATCATTGGTATTGATCAGGCCAAATTCGACTGTGTACCAGTAGAGCCGGGCCATATTGACGATGGTGTCAAATTCCAGTGAGCGCAGACCACCCCGACCAAAGGCTTGCATATATTCAGCAAACACCGGCTGGGTCAGAAGCGGTACATGACCAAATACATCGTGGAAAATGTCGGGTTCGGGCAAATAGTCCAGCTTGTTACCGTCACGGATAAACCGGCCTGAAACAAAGCGCTTATTGGCCAGATGTTCATAAAATTCCTTTTCCGGGATCAGACCTGGCACCGTGATCACAGTCCAGCCCGTCAGCTTTTCAAGCTTTTCATTGGTCCGGCGAAAATCAGGAATGCCGCCATTATTGAGATTGAGCAATTCCAGTCCGGTAAAGTGTTCATCAGCGGCCCGGCCTTTGAGCACTTTCATTTGTCGCTCATACAGCGTGTTCCAGATACCGTGCTCTTCTGGAGAGTACAGATCCCATTTCTGATCGATTTGAAAATCATCAGCGGCAGTTTGGGATTCGACGACAGGGTCATTGACGGGCATGGCACGCTCCGGAAAAATCAGAATTAGTTTCGTTTGTAACTAATATACGAGTTTAATCGAGCAAAGAAAACGACGAATTCTGCGCTTGATTGACGCGCTATAAAAAACGCCGCCCCGGAGAATGAGGCGGCGTTTTGCTAAAGGTCTGGCTATTGGCTAATTAACGCAAAGAACATCCACCAGAGCTGCGCATTGACCCGTGCGGCACTCCCGGTTTGAACCCATATGCCAGGTTCTGGCTCGATAGGTTCTTTCGAAATTGAAATAGGCGACGTTTTCGTGGCCTGCCGCATGGCAAACCTGGTGGGCGGCTTCCTGGCCGCAATCGCGTCCACCTGAAGCCATGCACTGATCCACGGCAAAACCATTGATTTCAGGGCGGGCAAAGAAGGTGGAATTGACGCCGCGGACACCACCGCGAATTTGTGAATTGCCATAGCCTCCGCCTGGCCCGGGATATCCACTGCCAGGATAGCCATAGATTTCATCAACACGCCGGGCTGAGGAGATTGTGTTTCTGAAATTAAGACGGGCAAGGCCATCCACGCGGTCACCTTCAAACACCTCACATCGGCCCCGATAATTGGCGTGTTCACACACCTCCCACGCTTCACCGCGAGCAATGATCAAACTGTCTGCACGATCATTGAAGCCCAGACGGGTCAAATCGGAAACATCGTTTTGGACTTCGATGCGCTGACCTTCATAATCCGCGCCGTCATAAAGCCAGAGCCCCGAACGTGGGCGGTTACCGCCTCGGCGCGTGCCGCGATCCGGCTCTGCTGAGCTGATCTGGCGGGTCAGGCCTGCCAGAGATGGCATATCACCACTAACCTCCATGCAGGCTCCACCATAATTGGCATGCTGACACACGCGCCAGGAGCGCCGTCCGTCATAGCGGATGGATTGGGCCGTATCATTGAAGCCAATACGGGAAAAATCTGTCTGAGCCTGATCAAGGGTAATGGAGCGGCCGGTATAATTAGGCCCGGAATAAAGTGTCAGCGCACCGCGACGACCGCCACGGTCACTGTCATCATAACCGGAGCTGACAGGGCGGAGTGATGTGTATTGATTGCTGAAGCGGCCAAGATTGGCTTCATCACCATTATAGGTAATGCACTCGCCGGAAAAGTTGTCATGCACGCATAACTCCCACACGCCAGAAACGATGCGAAGTGAAGAGGCCCGGTCATTGAAGTTTTGACGTGTCAGATTGCCGACGCTTCCGGTGACCACAACACTCTGGCCACCAAAATTGGTTTGATCATAGAGGACAATTTCCTGGGCTCCGGCCGTGCTGCTCAAACCGGTTGCTGCAAAGGCGGCCATGGCTATCAGGCTTTGGGAAATACGCATGTCTCTCTCCTGTCAGTGTTTGTCGTGTTT
>Ga0316207_10000844_pt1 | contig 42945 bp, 46 predicted proteins | sample 6weekpyrite_MG_FD_204943 | JGI IMG/M metagenome (GOLD analysis project Ga0316207, IMG submission 204943) | Microbial mat bacterial communities from mineral coupon in-situ incubated in ocean water Damariscotta River, Maine, United States -... | ecosystem: Environmental > Aquatic > Marine >... | reverse complement strand
GCGGTCCATGTCGATCTGATCGTCGAGGATGCGCAGATAGTCCTGCACCGCGCTCGCCGGAACGCCGGCTGCACGCATTGAACGGTAAAGGCTCGACCCGACATTGCCACGAACCCGCAATGGCGTATCGTCCACGCGGATCACGTTGCGCGCCAGTGATAAAACGCCGCCCTGCCCCGTTTCTACGTCAGCACCCTGCCGCCCGATCTCAAGCTCCAGATCAAAGCGAGCGCGGAATTTCAGGGCATCAAGCGGCCTGGGAGAACTGGCATCAGGCCGCCGGCCAAGTGTGAGGTCAATCTGCGTGCCCGGCTCGATCTCGGACAAGGGCATTGCGCCGCCGATCAGCGAGCTTACTTCGCCAATATCGCGCGCGGAAACCCCTGCACGGCGCAACATGCTGGCAAAACTGTCGCCCGGCGCAAGCGTCGCCAGCCGCTCAACCTGGGGGCGCTCAGGAGCGCTTGCCAGCGGAATAACATCCTGGGTCGGACCCATCCGGCGGCCGCTATCCCCGCCTAGCGCCAGCGGCATAATCATCTGGCTGCGAAACTCGTCACGAATTTCCTCGCCCTGTGGCATTGCCGAGCGCGCTTCAAGCGGGGTTAGATTTGGCCAGAACGCCAGCGCAACAGCACCCAGCACCAACATCGTCCCAAGCCCGCGAAACCAGCGGCGGCTGCCGATGTTCTCGGCCAAATCCGGCGCCAGATCGAGCCCGTCCAGCCACGTTCCAACACTTAGCTTCCATTCGTCATACCTATCGCCCCAGCCGCGAACGCGCGCCAGAACCTGCCGTTTGACCTTTTCCGGCTTTGACGGCGGCCCGTATTTGTTCGCATTTTGAAAATAGGGGGCAAGCTCGCGCGCGGTATCAGCGTCCACCCGGCCATCGGGCGTCCGTGCGAGAGCGCGGCCTGACGGAACAGGGCCGGAACTGTCTTCGCGATTTTCGTTCGGACTATCCAATGGTGCGTGCTTTCAACCGCTCGATTCAGGAAGGGCACAAGCCCTTAGCGCACCCTTCTGGCTATTTATGGTAAATCTGCACTTAACGCGCGATCAGACGAGTCTCGCATGCGGTAAGGTGTTTTCCCTAGTCATCTTCTTTGCGTGCGGGGATTTGTCCGGTGTGCAGGATTGCGGGGAGCACGCTAGGCTGACACAAGACGAGCCGTGAACCTCCCGTCCCCTGCCCGATACAAAGATGACAGCCGCGTGCGCGCGGTTCTGGGTCCGACCAACACCGGTAAAACGCATCTCGCGATTGAGCGGATGTGCGCCCATTCCTCTGGCATGATGGGTTTCCCGCTGCGTTTGCTGGCGCGCGAGGTCTATGACCGTGTGCGCGCGATCAAAGGGGATGATCAGGTCGCGCTGATCACCGGCGAAGAACGGATTGAACCGCGCAAGGCGCGCTATTTCTGCTGCACCGCAGAGGCGATGGACCGGTTGGGGGCGGGCGAGAACGGTCGCCACGCCTTTGTTGCTATCGACGAAGCGCAAATCGGAGCCGATCCGGAACGTGGGCATATCTTCACCGATAGGCTGCTTCACGCACGCGGCCGCGAAGAAACGATGATCCTTGGTTCTGCAACGCTTGAGCCGATCGTTCGTCACCTGATCCCGCGTGCTGAAATGGTCGAGCGCCCGCGCTTCTCCACGCTCACCCATTCGGGCAGCGCAAAATTGTCGCGCCTGCCCCCACGCAGTGCCATCGTCGCCTTTTCGACCGAGCAGGTTTACGCCATGGCCGAGGCCCTTCGCCGGTTTCGCGGCGGAGCAGCGGTGGTCATGGGGGCATTGTCGCCTGAAACCCGCAACAAACAGGTCGAGCTGTTCCAGAACGGCGAGGTTGATTACATCGTCGCTACCGATGCGATCGGCATGGGGCTCAACCTTGACCTCAACCATGTTGCCTTTGCCGCGCTTTCCAAGTTTGACGGGCGGCGCAAACGGCGGCTCACCCCGTCTGAAATGGCGCAGATTGCCGGGCGTGCGGGGCGACATCAGCGCGATGGCAGCTTTGGCACACTCACCGGAGGCGGCACGCGTTCAGGCGCACCGCTCGAATTTTCCGAAGAAGAGATTTTCGCGATTGAGGAGCACAAGTTTGCGCCTCTGACCAAACTCTATTGGCGCGAGGCCGAACCGCGCTTTGATACGCTCAAAGTGCTGATCGGTGATCTTGAGGGCAAGCCCCATAGCGAGGTCTTGCGCGCTGCACCCGAGGCAATCGACCTTGCCGTGCTCAAACGACTCGCTGAAGAGCCGCTGGCCGATACTCTCAAGGGATCAGGATCGGTGCGCCGGTTTTGGGAGGCCTGTTGCCTTCCCGACTTTCGCCAGATCGGGGTGGATCCGCATTCTCGCTTTGTCGCGCGGCTGTGGCAGGATTTGCGCGATGGCTATCTGGGGGCTGATTTTGTCGCTGCGCGCATTGCCGAACTCGATCGGCCGGGCGGCGATATTGATACTTTGCAAGGAAGGATAGCCGCGATCCGATCCTGGGCCTATATCTGCCAGCGACCCGACTGGGTGCTTGCGCGCGATGAGATGGCCGCACGCGCCCGAGCGGTCGAAGCAAGGCTTTCCGATGCGCTGCATGCGCGCCTCACCGAACGCTTTGTAAACCGGAGGACGACGATCTTGATGAAATCGCTGGGACAGGATGGCAGCGCCCTGCCCGTAACACTGGAAGCCGATGGCGCGCTTAGCGTTGAGGGCGAAACTATCGGCAAGCTCGATGGCTTTCGCTTTGTGGTTGATCCGCATGCCGGGCTTGGCGAACGAAAGATGCTGCTTGCAGCGGGTGAAAAAGCGCTTCCGGGCATTCTGACAGAGCGTGCAGCTTGGCTGCTTGCCGATGGGTTGGCCGAACTGCAGATCGAAGGCGGCGCTATTCAATGGCAGGGCCGTGCTTTGGCAACGATCACCATTCCTGATGATATGGGTCCAGCGCGCCTTGAACTGGCACGCGATCTTGGCGCGCTTCCCGACGCTGCAAAGGTTAAGCTTGAGGCAGGTCTGGGTGAATGGCTGGGCGCTCAACTAGAACCGCTAGAACCTTTGCGCAAACTGGCCGAAGCCGCGCGCGATCCCCAAGCGGGCAGCGAAGCGCGGGCTTTGCTAATTACGCTGGTCGATGCGCGCGGGGTGGTGAGCCGTGAGAAGGCGGGGCTTGAACATCTGCCAAAGGAAATGCGCCCGTTCTTGCGCAAACTTGGCGTGACCTTTGGCGCGCTCGATGTTTTTGCGCACGGCTTGCTCAAGCCCGCACCGCGGCGAATTTTGCATGCGCTGGGCCTCGATAAACGGCCCTTGCAAGAGATGATGCTTCCAGTTCTGGCGGACACCAAAACCGTGCCTGCCGGTTACCGGCTGGCTGGCAGTCAGTTGATCCGTGTCGATCTGGCAGAGAAGATCTTGCGCGCTGCCTTTGATGCGCGTTCCAAGGTGAGCGATAGCAAGGTTCGCAATCCGCGTTTCCGGCTTGATCTCGCCCTGCCGATTTCAATCGGGCTGGAACAGGAAAACGCGCAGCGCCTACTTGGCAGTGCGGGCTTTCGCGTGCAGCGCGCGCGTGCCTTGGCCGAAGGGGCCTTTGGGCCGCCGGCCCCTGATGGCTGGCTGTGGCGTCCACGAAGGGCGGGCGAGCAGAATCGAGGTCGGTCTGGCGGTGAACGCAAGGGACACAACCCGGCGAGAAAGGGCAAGCCCGGCAAAAAGCAGCATGGTGGCCGGGGCAAACCCGGTTCCGCCAAGCCTCGCAGCAAGGCGCCCGATACCGGACCCGCCCGTGCCAGCGGCGCTTTTGATAAACTGGCCGACCTGCTTGGTGATTGAAGCGCGGGTGAGACACAGCAGGTGAACGAAGCAGGGCGCACCTCTATCCGGCTCGACAGGCTGCTGGTTTACCTGCGCTTTGCCCGAACACGTTCGGCTGCGCGCGCGATGATCGAGGGCAACGCTTTGCGGCTCAATAGAAAACATGTGCAGCGCGTAAGCGAGTGTGCAGCTATCGGCGACGTGCTCACTTTGATGGTTGGCGATGAGGTTCGCGTGGTCGAGCTTTTGTCGCTTCCAGCGAGGCGGGCATCGCCTGCTCGGGCCAAGTCTCATTATCGTGAGCTTGACCCTAGAGGCTAAATGCCCTTAGCAGCGCGGCAAATTGTTGACCCCTTGGCCGGATCGGCCCGAATTACCCGGATGAAAGACGCCCAATGACTTACGTCGTCACCGAAGACTGCATCAAATGCAAATACACCGACTGTGTCGAAGTGTGCCCGGTTGATTGCTTTTACGAAGGCGAGAATATGCTCGTCATCAATCCCAGCGAATGCATTGATTGCGGCGTTTGTGAACCGGAATGCCCGGCCGAAGCAATTTTGCCTGACACCGAAGACGGCCTGGAAAAATGGCTTGAGCTCAACACCAAGTTCTCTGCCGAATGGCCCAACATCACCGGCCAGAAAGATCCACCTGCCGATGCTGACGATCACAAGGGTGAGCCGGACAAGTTTGAAAAGTTCTTCAGCGCCGAACCAGGCGAAGGCGACTAGGCCGCGCGAGCATGGGTTCGCCTGCAAGCATATAATCTAACGCAAAGAAGCGCCCTCGATTCGGGCGACTCGCAATTTTGTTGCGAATGTGTTATATAATGCTGCAACCGCGCTGGTTGGTCCCGGCGCTGGCGATGAAAACCGGAAAGGCCACAACCCAGCAAGACAGCTTCGGACGGTCCACTTTCGGCCCTTATTCGCGTTTGGCGGATGTTGGGTCGGCAGTAAGATTGGCCGTAAGGTTTGTTTGTCTTGCGCAGGTTTACTGGCCGCTAGAAAGGATCTTGCATGGCAAGCAATGCGCCCGCCTTCACTGTTGGCGATTATGTTGTCTATCCCAAGCACGGCGTTGGCCGCGTGATCGAACTTCAGAATGAAGAGATCGCCGGCATGCAGCTTGAGCTTTATGTTCTGCGCTTTGAAAAAGAGCGCATGACGCTTCGTGTGCCGATCAACAAAGTTGAATCGATCGGGATGCGCAAACTGTCTTCGGACAAGACCCTGAAAGAAGCGATGGAAACGCTCAAGGGTAAGCCCAAGGTCAAGCGCACCATGTGGTCGCGCCGCGCGCAGGAATACGAAGCGAAAATCAACTCAGGCGAAATCGTTCTGATTGCCGAGGTAACGCGCGATCTGTTCCGCCCTGATGATCAGCCCGAACAAAGCTATTCGGAACGTCAGATTTTCGAAGCCGCCTCAAGCCGCCTTGCGCGCGAACTGGCTGCGATGGAAGAAACCGACGAGCCGACCGCTCTTGAAAAAATCCTCGAAGTGCTGCGCGAACACGCACCGCAATATTACGACAACGACGAAGACGACAAATAGGCGTCTCGCAGTTGGAAAATTTCAAAGGGCCGTCCTTTCGCAGGGCGGCCCTTTTTCGTTGTGCGCACTCTTGTGATCACCCCTGCAATTTCGGCTCCAAGTTAGAGCTAAGTTATATCTTCGCTTGAATTGCCAGGCATGGTGTATTATGTGAGCAACACGGTTTCAAAAGGTGGAGATTTCCCATGAAGTATTCTTTCGCAAAGCATGCCGGCCCGATTGCCGCGCTGGCGCTTGGTGCGGCACTGTCTGGTTGCAGCTACTCGGTTGATTGGGGCGAGGTCGAAGGCGTCGCTCTTGAAGAGCTCGATTTGTCGGGTGAAGCGCCCGATACAATCACGCTCGCCGGGCCTGACCGCGTCATCATCACCGAAGGCGATGAACTGGCCATCACGCTTGAAGGCGATTCAGAAGCAGGTGAAGCGCTTCGTTTTGATCGCGATGGCGAACGCCTGACAATTGCCCGCGACCGCAAGATCTTTGACGGTTCGGGCGAGGCGATCGTTCAGATCACTATGCCGGCACCTGAAAATCTTGAAATTGCAGGCAGCGGCGCGATCGAATCGGCAAGCGTTGCGAGCAATGCAGAACTCGAAATTGCAGGGTCAGGCAGCATCAATGTGACCGCCGTCGAAGCAGAGCGGCTCGAAATTGATATCGCCGGATCGGGCGATGTGCGCGCCGCTGGCTCGGCCGAAACGCTCGACGTTGATATCGCGGGGGCAGGCAATGTTCGCCTTGCCGACTTGAGCGCACAGACTGTGTCGGTGAGCATTGCCGGGTCGGGCAATGTCGAGGTCGCATCAGACGGCAGCGTTGACGTTAGCATCGCCGGATCGGGCAATGTTCAGGTCACGGGCAACGCCACTTGCAATGTGGAAACCGCCGGTTCGGGCACGGTGAACTGCCGCCCGACCGATACCGCTGATGCAGCAGAGCCCGCTGCAATCGAAGACGCTTCGGATGAAGCATCAGAGGATGCGGCCGAGGAAGCTGCAGCAGAATAATCCGCGGGTCCGGGCCCTGCCCGGCTTGCATTCCAGAAACGAGCGCGCATGGTGGCCCTATGCGCGCTCGTTCTCTTTTGGGCCTGATGGCCATTTCGCTCACCCTCACCGGGTGCATCGTCTCCACCGCTGCCGACGTCGTGACAGCACCGATCCGTGTGGGCAGCCGCGCGGTCGATCTCGCCACCACAAGCCAATCCGAAGCGGATGAGGCGCGCGGGCGCGAAATCAGGCGGCGCGAAGAACGGTTTGGCAAGCTGGAACGCGATTATCGCAAGCAAAGCGAGGATTGCGCCGAAGGCAGCCGCCGCGCCTGTCGCAAGGCCGAAGAAACCTACGCCGAAATGCAGGAATTGTTGCCGACCATCCCGGTCGAGCGCGACGACTAGTCCGCCGCTGCCCTACGCAAGCGATCATTGATAGCGCGCCCGACTTCGCCATAGGGAATGGGGGCAACCGCGATGCGTGCTTTGTCGCTGGCCGCTGCCTGATGTAGGCAATCATAAAGCCGTGCTGCGGCCTCGTGCAGATCGGCTGAGGCAGACAGGCTGCAATCACCTTCAATCGACCCAAACCCGATGAAGAATTCATCTGCGTCAGGTTTCGACACGCTTAACCGCAGCGGCTTTCCGGGAGAATAGTGCCGCGCCAACTGGCCAGGGGCCTCGATTGTAGAGACCTGATCTGCGGTTTCAGGCCCAAGAATGCGTTCAAGCGATTCCTTGGTTACAGGGCCGTGGCGCAGCAAATTCCAACCGCCTTCATCACGCAACGCGACGATTGAGGATTCCAATCCTTCCTGGCTTGCCCCGCCATCAATCACGAGCGAGCACGCCTGCCCAAGCGAGGCAATGACATGATCGGCGCGCGTCGGGCTGATACCCTCGCTCTTGTTGGCCGATGGAGCCGCAAGCGGAAACCGCGTTTCGGCCAGAACGGCGCGCATCACCTTATGCGCAGGTTGGCGCAGCGCGATCGTGGGCAAGCCTGCCGTCACGGCGCCAGCGACCGCGGCATCTTCGCGCAAGGGCAAAACCAGCGTGAGAGGTCCCGGCCAGAACCGTTCGGCCAAATCCTTTGCCCGCTCGTCAAAAATCGCCAGCATTTCAGCTTGCGCAATATCGGCAACGTGGACAATCAACGGATTGAAATCTGGCCGACCCTTTGCTGCATAGATCGCAGCGACCGCATCGGCGCTGTCAGCCCTCGCGGCGAGCCCGTAAACCGTCTCTGTCGGGATCGCGACCAACCCGCCCAGCTCAAGGGTTTTCGCAGCTTGTGCGATTCCCTCAGCGTCTGGCTGCACCACTTCCGTAACGTTCTTGCCGCTCATGCGCGCTCGCTATAGTCTGGAGCCCAGCCTGCCAAGGTGCAGCGCGCTCCCAATCACTTTTCTCAGGACGATTTTAGCCCGTGACACCCTTTACACCGCCTACACAGGACCAACTGCTTGCCATTCGCGTCAATGCAGGGATCGAGGAACTGGCCGCAAGCGAGACATTCGCGCATGCCGAACCCGATCTGGTCGAAGCAATTGTCGAAGGTGTCGGCCAATTCGCTGCCGGAGAGTTTGCCCCGCTCAACCGTGTCGGTGATCTCGAAGGCGCGAGGTTGGAAAACGGCGTAGTGCGTCTGCCTGATGGATTTGCCGAAGCCTATCAGGCCTATGTCGAGCAAGGTTGGAATTCGATTGCGAGTTCAACCGATCACGGTGGTCAAGGGCTGCCCTTCACGCTGTCGTGCAACGTGCTCGAAAATCTTGGCGCGGCCAATATGGCGTTCAATCTGCTTCCGATGCTTTCTGTCGGCGCGATCGAAGCGTTGGAGCATCACGGAAGCGACGCGCAAAAGGCAACCTATCTGCCCGATCTAGTGAGCGGCAAATGGTCTGGAACGATGAACCTGACCGAACCTGCAGCGGGCAGCGATCTGGGCGCCTTGCGCGCAACCGCACAGCCGATCACCGATGGCGAACATGCCGGCAAATACAAGATTGCAGGCCAGAAGATCTTCATCACCTGGGGTGATCACGAACTGGCGGAGAATATCATCCACCTCGTTCTGGCGCGGCTTCCCAATGCGCCGGAAGGATCGCGCGGAATTTCGCTCTTCATTGTGCCCAAATACCACGTCAATGCCGATGGATCGCTGGGTCCGCGCAACGATGTTCGCCCCGTTAGCCTTGAACACAAGCTGGGTATCAATGCCTCGCCGACCTGTGTCATGTCATATGGCGATAATGGCGATTGCATCGGTGAGCTCGTCGGCGCAGAAAACCGCGGCTTGATGGCGATGTTCACGATGATGAACAATGCCCGCATCAATGTTGGCAATCAGGGTGCGCAGATTGCCGAACGCGCGACGCAACAGGCGACCGCCTTTGCCGCGGAGCGGGTCCAGTCTGCGCGCGCCGGTTCACCTGACAAAAGCCCGGTTGCCATTATCGAACACCCCGATGTGCGGCGGATGCTCCTGCGGATGAAATCGCTGACCGAAGGCGTACGCGCATTGCTCTACTACTGCGCTGGTCAGGTCGATCGCGGAACCATCGGAGATGAGGCCGCCGCCAACCGTGCTGAAATCCTCGTCCCGCTGCTTAAGGCGTGGGGCACCGATATTGGCGTGGAGGTTTCCGGCATTGGCGTTCAGATCCATGGCGGCATGGGTTTTGTTGAAGAAACAGGCGCGGCCCAGCATTGGCGCGACTCGCGCATTGCACCGATCTATGAAGGCACCAACGGCATTCAGGCCGCCGACCTAGTAACCCGCAAGCTGGGGCTTGAAGGCGGTGAAGCCATGATAGCGCTGTTTGAAGAGATCGCGCGCGATGCATCGGGCGAAGCCGGACTGGTCGCGCTGGCACAAGACTGCGCGCATATTGCCCGCTGGATGCGTGACGATGCGAGCCTTGATGACAGGCTGGCAGGAAGCGTGCCCTTCTGCACTATGGCAGCCGTTGCCGTAACCGGATGGCAGCTCAAACGGCAGGCAGATGCGGTCGCCAGTGGTGCCGCGCCATCCTTGGAAGAGACAAAGCCTGTTACCGCGCGCTTTTTCCTCGACCGGATCGTGCCCGAGGCGGTTGGGCAAAAAGCAGGCGCAGTTGCCGGCGCGGGCCTGCTTTACGCGCTTTCATCTGAAAAGCTGGCAGGCTGAGGCGCAAATGGCCGGACCTGACAAGATTTGGGAACGGATCGCAGGCGCGCTTGAAAGGTTGTCGCCGCCAAATAATGCGGGTGCTGAAACTGGTGCCTACGGCGATGTCGATTGGACGGCGCATCCGGCATATGTCTGGGATGGAAGCCGCGTGCGCGCGATTGAGACTCTCGATACTGTCGGGCTCGACACGCTAAAAGGGCTCGATGAGCACAAACAGGCGGTCCTCGCCAATCTTGAACGGTTCGCAAAGGGCGCTGCGGCGCATGACATGCTGCTTTGGGGTGCGCGCGGCATGGGAAAATCGGCGCTGATCCGTGCTGCGATTGTCAATCTGGCAAATGAGCGCGCGTATAATGTTGCGCTTGTCCAGATTACATCGGATTGTCTGCCAAGCATTGCCGATTTGCTGGCCGAGCTGGGCAAGCAAACCCGCTCGTTCCTGCTTTTCATCGACGATCTGGGTTTTGGCGCCGGTGATACGCAGGATAATCTGGCGCTTCGCAGCCTGCTTGATGGCGGGGTCATTCCAAGGCCGTCCAATATCCGTCTTGCGGTGACTTCGAACCGGCGTGCGATCGTTGCGCGCGATTGGGATGAAAGCCAGGCGCGGCACGAACGCGATGAACGCGACAACGCGCTGGCCTTGGCAGACCGGTTTGGGCTGACGCTGGGCTTTCACCCCTGCGATCAGGCGACCTATCTGGAGATCTTGCACGCCTATACCGATCCGCTCGGGATCGATGTCGATGAGGGCGAAGCGCTGCGATGGGCAATCGCGCGCGGCAGCCGTTCGGGCCGAAGCGCGTATCAGTTTGCTTGTGAGCTAGCGGGCCGCGCAGGCCTTTCGCTTTAATTCACCTGCTGACCGGCCTGCTGGCGCAGGAAATCCTCCTCAAACACAGCGCGCGGATCAACCAATTCGCGTTGCGGTCGCAAAGGTTCACCTTCGAGCTGGGCAATAGCAGCCCCCGGCGAACTGTCGGGGGACATGGTCCGCCAGATTATGCCCGCCGTGTCATCGGAAACCAGCAGCGAGCCATCGCCAGCCCATTCGACCCATGTCGGGCGGCCCTTTGTGGTCCCATCTTCGTTGAGAAAGCCCCCTAGAACCGTGATCGGCTCACCATCGGGATTGCCGAATTCATCAAAGCCGACATAGATCACGTCATATCCAGATGGCGGCTTGCGATTCCATGACCCATGCCGCGCAACAAATGCGCCGGCCGCCATATTATCGCCCATCCGGTGCCCCTCTTTGGTGAACACAAGGCCAAGTGCCGCAACATGCGGGCCAAGGGCGTATTCGGGATTGCGGACATAGCTATCGAGGAAGCGCGGCATCGGTGCTTCGACCCGGCGATCGTAATTGTCGTAGAAATAGATCCACGGCCAGCCGTAATTGACGCCAACCGGTACGTTGGTGAGATAATCAGGCACCAGGTCTGAGCCGAGCATATCGCGCTCATTCACGGTGGTCCAAAGTTCGCCGCTCCACGGGCTGAAATCCAACCCGTTGGGATTGCGAAGACCGGCACCAAACGGTCGATAGCTGCCCGTCTCGAGGTTATATTCCCAGATCATCGCGCGACCTTCCTCGATCGCCATTCCGGATTCGCCGATATTGCTGACCGATCCGACCGCGATGTAGAGGCGGTCGCCGTCGGGATGCAGTTCCATATTGCGCATCCAATGGCCACCGCCTGCAGGCAAATCCATCAATTTGCGCCCTTCACCGGTAACGGCGTCGCTGCCCAGTTCGTAGTCGAAGGCCAGCACTTCATCGTGATTGGCAACATAAAGCGTCCCGTCCGACCAGCTCATGCCTGATGGGGAATCGAGCCCTTCGGTGCGGATAACCTGCTGAATTTCTGCGGTTCCATCGCCATCTGCATCGCGCAATAGGACGATTTCATTCGGAGATTCGCCCGCTGCGCCTGCTTGGGAAAACAGATAATTGGCCACCCAGCCGCGGAACGTGTCCATAAACCCGCCCCCCTCGCCTTCGCTCGAAGGCGCGCGGGTCAAAGTGACCAGAACATCACCATTGGGAAGTGCATAGAGCACGCGCGGATGATCGAGCCCTTCGGCAAAACGGTTGACGCTAAATCCTTCGACAGGTTCAGGCGCTTGCCCCTCTTCCCATCCGACAGGTTCGGCGATCTGGACCGTTGGAAAACTCTCCGCTTGCGGCGCTGCGAGCGTCGGCTCGCGCCCTGTCACAGCATCAACCGAAAGGTCGGCGGTGTTCCCGCGCGAGATAAAGTATAAAAATGCGCCAATAATGATGGCGAAGACGATGATCGCGATTGCGAGTTTGCGAAGAATTCCCATGTAGGCAGGAATAGGTCAGCGGCGTGGTCGCTACAACATCTTAATGATACAGGATCACCCGCGATGTTCGATTTCAAACCCGACCCCGCCCTTGGCAAGGGTGAATTGTACCGCCAGCTTTGCGATGCAGCGGACGCTTTGACGCGCGATGAAGGTGATGCGGTTGCCAATATGGCGAATGTTTCGGCGCTGATTTCGGAATTTGTACCCGATCTCAACTGGTCGGGCTTTTACCGCATGGGGACCAGCGCCAAAGGCGATGCGGAGCTGGTTCTGGGCCCGTTTGTCGGGCGGCCCGCTTGCATCCGTATCCCCCTAGGCGTGGGGGTATGCGGCACTGCAGCCAGCAAAGCGGCAACCCAGCTGGTCGAAGATGTGCATGCTTTCCCCGGACACATCGCTTGTGATGCAGCCAGCCGCTCTGAATTGGTGGTTCCGGTGATCAGCGACGGCGCAGTTGTTGCTGTGATCGACCTTGACAGCCCCGAACCGGCCCGATTTGATGCCGAGGACGCGCGCGGTATCGAAGAATTGGCGCAGATCCTCGCCGATCGGATTTAGCGCTGGGTCACTTTGGCGCAAGCTTTCGCCCCGAAACGAGACAGCGTTAGCGCGCGGCTTGGCCCGCCGTCTGCGGCGATGATAAGCCCGTGCTAACCATTTTGCACGTCACGTGGGCGCGAGTCGCGCTCCAGCTTCGGGGATTTATGCATGAAGATCGATACCAAGCTTAGCCGCAGCATCAGCGCAATTGCCATTAGCGCCGCGCTGGCTCTGCCTGTTGCTGCACAGGCGCAGGTCTATGCTCCTGCTCCTATGAGCGATGAGGAAGTCCAGTCGCTTCCCCCTGAATATCGGACGGGACCGGTAACCTCGGATTACACCGAAACTTCGGTAGACGAATATGGGGTCGAGACGATCACCCGCACGCGCCGGATTGAACGTCAGGCGCCCTACCCCGCATCGGCACCGGCGCACACGGCAACCTATGCACCAGCACATCACAGTGCAGGATATGCGTCTGCTGGCAGTGTGTTCCAACGCGATCAATGGCTTGATGAATGCGAACGACGCACCAACGGCCGGTCAAACCGCGACAAGGGCGGGATCATCGGCGGCCTCTTGGGCGCGGTAGCGGGCGGCATTATCGGCAACCGCTCTTTCGATAGTGAGCGTTTGGGCGGAACATTGCTGGGTGTTGGCGTTGGCGGCCTGGCCGGCGGCTTGCTTGGCAGCCTGATCGGTGGCGGACGCGATTCTCGCGGTGACTATGATTGTGAAGCCGCGCTGGACGGATATCTCTCGCAATATGGCTATCCCGGCACCGTTCCGGTGACGCGTGTCGCTACCCGGTCAATTCCGGCTCATGCTCCCGCATACCCCGCCTATGCGCCGCCGGTTCACTATGGATATGGCTACGCTCCGGCCTACCAATCCTATGGCTATAGCTATCAACCGCCGCAGCAGGTTGTTTACGTGCCGGTGCAGTATCAACAGCAACAGCGTGTGATTGTGCGCGAGACTGTGCGCGAAGAAGTTGTGCCGACAGGCGCGACCCGCACAATCCCGGCACCCGCCCCTGCACCAGTGGCAAGGCCTGTACCAGCACCGCGTCCGGTCCCTGCACCGCCGCGCTACATCAAGGGCAACTGATCTAACGTTGATCGAACATCGTCGAAGTTGCGCAGCGCAACTTTGACCATCACATGAAAGAAAAGGGCCGAGGTGGGGTAACCACTCCGGCCCTTTTTCTATCAAGCCTTTGAATTAGATCGTTAAATATCGCCGCCGGTAAGGCGCTGGCACAGCATATCGAGCTGATCCAGAGTGGCATATTTGATCGTAATCGCACCCGATCGAGGGTCTGCATCAGCCTTAATGCGCACATTGAGGCCAAGATATTCCTCAAGATGCCGCTGAACGGCAACGATATCGGCATCTGCCCCGGCAGGTAGCGCCTTTTGCGCTTCTGCAACTTTGACCGACTTTGCGACCTTGCGAACCAGCTTTTCGATCTCGCGGACCGAGAGGTTGTCACTCACCGCCTGCCGCGCAAGCGTCGCTGCATCTTCGTGCCCGATCAGCGCGCGCGCATGGCCCATCGACAAACGACCCGCTTCGACCAGATCGAGCACCGCTTCGGGCAGGCCGAGCAGGCGTTGGATATTGGCAACGTGGCTGCGCGACTTTTCGACCATGCGGGCGATTTCAGCCTGGGTCATACCCTCGTCGTCCGAAAGGCGCTGATAGGCGCGCGCTTCTTCGACGGGGTTTAGGTCTTCGCGCTGCAAATTCTCGATAAGCGCCAGCGCCATCACTTCGCGTTCATCGAGGTCGCGGACCAGTGCGGGGATTTCGTGCAGTCGCGCCTTTTGCGCAGCGCGCCAGCGGCGTTCACCCGCAACCAGTTGATATCGCCCGTCGCCATGCGGCCGCACGATAATGGGCTGAATCACGCCGCGCTTGGAAATCGACGCAGCCAGTTCTTCAAGAGCGCCTTCATCGAAATGTTTACGCGGATTGCCCGGCAATGGCTCAATCGAAGCGATAGTAAGTGATTTCAGTGGAGAATCAGAGGCTTGTGCATCATCAGTCGCACTCGATCCCGAGGCGGATTTGCCTTTTGAGCGCACAAGCGGCTCTTCGCGCTTGGTCTCGCCCATAAGTGCGCCAAGCCCTTTACCAAGCTTCTTCTTGCGATCGGTTGGGCTGCGCTGCGGCACAGAGAAACGGATGGGGTCGGTGGATTTGCTCATGCTGCTTCCCTTTCTGGCGGGAATCGGCCGATAAGTTCGCGCGCCAGTGCAATGTAGGCGCGGCTCCCGGTGCATGAATGATCATAGACCAAGGCCGGCAGGCCATGGCTAGGCGCCTCGGAAAGGCGGACGTTGCGAGGAATAACCGTTTCAAACACCAGATTGCCGAGGCAATCGCGCACATCCTCAGCGACCTGATCGGTCAAGCGGTTGCGACGGTCAAACATCGTCAACGCGACCCCAATAATATCGAGCGAGGGATTAAAGCGCTGCTGCACACGTTCGACAGTCTGAAGCAGCTGGCTCAGACCCTCGAGTGCGAAAAATTCGCATTGCAGCGGCACTAGCAATGTATCGGCGGCACATAGCGCGTTTAGCGTCAGCAGCCCGAGTGATGGCGGGCAATCGATAAAACAAATCTCATGACCGGCGTGATTGTCCAGCGCGGTGCGCAGACGTGCGGTGCGTTCTTCGACCGAGACAAGCTCAACCTCTGCCCCACTCAAATCCACCGTTGCAGGCACAATATCGAGGCCGGGGATGCTTGTTTCCACCGAGGCCTGTGCAAGCGGCACTTCGTCCACGAGCAGATCATAGCTCGAAACCTCACGCGAAGCGGAATCAACACCTAGGCCCGTTGAAGCATTGCCCTGCGGATCAAGGTCAATCAGCAAGGTGCGCCATCCCGTTGCCGCCATCGCAGTCGCCATATTGATGGCTGTCGTGGTTTTCCCCACTCCGCCCTTCTGGTTGGCAATCGCAATTGTTAGCATTTCGCGCCTTTCCTCCACCCCGAATGCGGGGTTCCCTCTCAATTCAGGTCAAATCGTCGAGCTTATTTGCTCACGATGATACCCGCTTCGGGATCGGTCAATGAGTGTTTCACGTGAAACATATTCCGAATCGAAGCTTTTGTCTGACTCAATTCGTGCGCTGCAGACCGGCCTTTGGGCAAGAGATAGCGCGTCGCCTTTGTGGAGAAGGGTGCGGATAACCGGAGGAGTTTTTCCAATGGAGCAAAGGCGCGTGCCGAAATGACCCAACTTTCAAAGGGTGTAACACGTTCCAACCTTTGCCCTTCAACACTGCAATTGGTGAGCGAGAGTTCTTCGATGCAATTTTCAAGGAATTCAACGCGGCGCGCTCGCGATTCGACCAGAACCACAGGGATCTGCGGCGAAAGCATCGCAATCACCAAACCAGGGAGGCCTGGCCCACTGCCAAGGTCCAACCAAGGACCGGGCGCGCCATTTGCGTATGTTTCACGTGGAACATGTTCGAGCAGCTGCGCACTATCAGCAATGTGGCGCATCCAAAGCTGTGCCTCAGATGGCCTGCTGATCAGGTTCTGACGCTGGTTCTCGGCCAAAAGCAGGTCGCAATAGCGATCAAGCCGCGCACATGCATCCTTGTCGGCTAGAGTCTCGACATAAGTGCGTGCGGCGTCTTCGTCCGAGATGAGGGTGGCTTCACTCATGCGGCGCGCTGCAATCGACGGGCATGGACCAATAGCGCGGAAAGTGCAGCCGGTGTGATGCCGGGTACCCTTGCCGCTGCAGCCAATGTCGTTGGTGCTGCCGAGGTCAGGCGCTCAACCATCTCGTTGGAAAGGCCCGGAACCTGCACATAGGGGAAGTTGGACGGTAGAGGCAGTTCCTCGCTCGCGCGTAGATCCCTCAATTCAGCCTCCTGCCGCGCGAGATAGGGTGCATAAGCCTCATCCTCAGCCATCTCTTCGAGCAATGCCGGATCGATATCGGAAACATCTTCGAGCCACGGAGCAAGCGAATTCAGTGAAATCCCGTCGTGCCTTAGCCATTCACTCAATGGTTTTTCTCCGCCATCACGTCTTACGTTGAGGCCATGATCGGAAAGCTGCTTTGCATGGATCTTCGTGGCAAAACTGGCTGAAACCGTCACTTTGGCTCTTTCACGCTCATCAAGCCAGATCTTGCGCTCCTCACCCACGCAGCCAACGGCAATGCCCAGCCCTGTCAGGCGTGACGAGGCGTTGTTGGCCCGAAGACGCAACCGATACTCTGCACGCGACGTGAGCATGCGGTAAGGCTCGCTTACGCCTTGGAGGGTGAGATCGTCGATCATCACGGCAATGTAGGAATTGGCGCGGTCTAGCGCGGGTGCTTGTTTTCCAAGGGCCGCCGCCGCCGCTTCCAACCCTGCAACACACCCTTGTGCCGCGGCCTCTTCATATCCGGTTGTCCCGTTGATCTGCCCTGCACAATAAAGCCCCGGTATCGCGCGCAGTTGCAGATCAGGCGCCAAGGCGCGAGGGTCGATATGGTCATACTCAACCGCATAGCCAGGAACCGCCATCTCGACACTTTCCAAACCCGGCATCAAGCGCAGCATCTCTTGCTGAACGTCAACCGGCAGCGATGTGCTGATCCCGTTGGGATAGACCAGATGTGTGGCAAGTCCCTCCGGCTCCAGGAATATCTGGTGTCCGTCGCGGTCGCCAAACCGGTGGATCTTGTCTTCGATCGACGGGCAATATCGCGGACCGGCTGCATCAATTGCCCCCGAAAACAGCGGAGAGCGATGCAGGTTAGCGCGGATTACGTCGTGCGATGCCTGTGTTGTGCGTGTGATTGCACAGAAGATCTGGGCATTTTCGCGCCGCTTGGTAACGGCGGACATGGTCCAGCTCTCATCATCAGAGGGTTGCTCGTCGAGGACAGCCCAATTGATCGTGCGTCCATCAAGCCGCGGCGGTGTCCCCGTCTTAAGTCGCGCCATCGGTAGGTCGGCACCGCGCAACTGCTCAGCAAGGCGGGTCGCGGCATTCTCTCCGATCCGCCCGCCTTCGAACTTCTCCTCGCCGCGGAACAGGATGCCGCCAAGGAATGTCCCTGTGCAAAGGATGACGCGCTGAGAGGAAAGGAGTGTCCCATCGGCAAGCTCAAGGCCGCTAACCATGTCTCCTGCAAATGTCAGAGCCGCAGCTTCGCCCTCGATCAGGGTCAAACCGGTCTGAGAGCGCACAAGCCGCTGAACCTCAGCCTTGAACAGAACCCTGTCCGCCTGAACGCGTGGACCCCAAACTGCGCTACCTTTTGACCGGTTGAGCATGCGGTAATGGATCGCGCCAGCATCCGCAGCCCGTCCGATAACCCCGTCAAGCGCGTCAACTTCGCGGACCAAATGCCCCTTGCCCAACCCGCCAATAGCCGGATTGCAGCTCATCGCTCCCACAGCATCGAGATCAAAGCTCACAAGGCCCGTGCGCGCACCCATCCTTGCTGCGGCACATGCCGCTTCGACACCGGCATGTCCGCCGCCGATAACAAGGACATCAAAGTTCTGCATGGCGCGCCAAATAGGCGTTCACCACCAACGGGTCAAAGGCCAATCGCCACAGATGTTTCACGTGGAACACAAAGCGCAGCAGCGCTGGTCACTTGCCAATGCAAAAACGCCCGAACAATGCGTCGAGCATTTCCTCGGTTGTCGCCCTGCCGATCAAACGGTCAAATGCTAGCCGGGCGCGGCGCAACTCTTCGCCAATTAGCAATAGATCACTTTGCCCTGCCACCGCACAGCAAGCATTACGCGCCTCGCTAAGGCGATCAAACTGGCGGGTGTTCAGCGCCCCCTCCCCCGGTTTTGGCAGCACCTTGCGCGCATGGTCCACCAACGCCTGCTTGAGATCGGCAATCCCCTCCCCACTGGTTGCCGACACCGTGTGGCTTGCCAGCGGCTTGGGGGTGAAATCAGGCGCATCACAGCGCGCGGCGATTTCCCACGAGCCCTGATGTCCCTCACTTTGCGGTCCCTCGCCCTGCGCCCCGAGCCAAAGCACCAGATCAGCGCGGGTCAATTCATTATGCGCACGTTCAATCCCGATCTTCTCAATCTCTTCCCCGCCTTCATCGCGAAGGCCGGCGGTATCGACCATCGAGAACGGTGTTCCCATAATCGCTACGGACCGTTCAATAACATCACGCGTCGTACCTGCGATCGGGGAAGTTATCGCTGCCTCACTATCAGTCAGCGCATTGAAGAGTGTCGATTTGCCCGAATTTGGTGGGCCAGCAAGCACCACTCGAAAGCCCTCTTTGAGCTTTTCAGCGCGCGGTGCGGACAGAGCCTCATCCAGCGACTGCTCCAGCTCTTGAAGTGCCGCCGAAAATCCTGTTGGCAGTTCGTCAACGTCGTCCTCATCGGAAAAATCGAGAGCGGCCTCTACCTGCGCAGACAATCTCAACACATCATCACGCCAGGCTGTGACTTTGTCAGATAGATGGCCGTCCACATTTGCTATCGCAGATGCGCGTTGCAGCTCTGTTTCGGCTTCAAGTAGATCGGCGAGCCCTTCGGCCTCAGCCAGATCAATCCTGCCATTGGCAAATGCGCGGCGGGTAAACTCGCCCTCTTCGGCCTGACGCACTCCATCAAGCGCCTCCAAAGCCGATGAAACAGCAGCCAGGACCGCCCTACCCCCATGGCAATGCAATTCGGCGCAATCCTCACCCGTTGCCGAATTGGGCCCCGGGAACCACAGCACCAAAGCCTCATCGAGCAACAGGCCCGCAGAATCGCGCAATTTGGCCAAGCTTGCCCGGCGCGGGTTGAAACTGCGCCCTGCCAGCGCCTCAAGCGCAGCACCAGCGCGTGGACCGCTGATCCGAATGACAGCGATAGCAGCCGGCGGCGCACCGCTGGAAACTGCATAAATAGTTGAAATATCGTGGTTAATCACATTTGAACCATGCCTTGGGGTAGGCTCAATGACCTAATCGTCGTCTGAGTCCCGCTTTGAACGCGATGATGAGGAACCACCTGCCCCGCGCATGCCGCCTTCGACAAAACTCTGGAACAGTTTGAGCCCCACCTGCCCCATGGGAGCGAGCGCTTGTGCATATTCCTGAAGCTGGTCGGGGTTGCTCACGCCCTTCATGGCCTTGGCGATATTGTCGACATAGACGCTGTTCGCCTGGCTCACATCGGGAAGCCCCATGAAGGTGCGCGCCTCTTCGGGAGAGCATTCAATCTCGATATTGATCTTCACGTGGTGACTCCCTTAGTTCCGGTTCGGTACCGGCTTTTGCGATGATAGGCAGTCTATTTGGGTTTGCACATCCCTGCGTGCAATGATTAGATCGCGGCCACACACGCCTTTCACACAATTCTAAAGCTAGGAACCACGCAATTATGGCTGATGCCGTGACGATCGAACAATCAATGGCCAATTGGCATCGGGTTGCCGAAAATGGCAGTAAACCTGATGAATTGACCGCGATCTTGCACGAAGATGCGGTGTTTCATTCGCCCGTGGTGCACACCCCTCAGCGTGGTCGCCCGATAGTGCACGGCTATCTTTCAGCTGCATCGGTTGCATTGGGAAATGACAGTTTCCGCTATGTCCGCGAGGTTGCAAGCGGCAACAATGTCGTTCTGGAGTTTGAAACCGAGATGGACGGGGTCCACGTCAACGGGATCGATATGATCACCTTCGATCAAGGCGGCCAGATCACCGATTTCAAAGTGATGATCAGACCTTTGAAGGCGGTCAACAAGGTTTGGGAAATGATGGCCGCGCAGCTGGAACGCGCGAAAGGCTAAGCCGCCACGCGCTGAAAATTTGGGCAATTGGGGTTGAGGCTGCTGAACGGCAGGTCCGTTCCGCAGCCCCGTTTGCACACAGTTACTGGTTCATTGTGTCGAAGAAGTCTTCGTTGGTCTTGGAATCCTTCATTTTGTCGAGAAGGAATTCCATCGCATCGACAGTGCCCATCTGCATCAGAATCCGGCGCAGGACCCACATCTTCGAAAGCTTGTCCTTCTCGACCAGCAGCTCTTCCTTGCGCGTGCCGGATTTACCGACATCCAATGCCGGGAAGATACGCTTGTCAGAAACCTTGCGATCAAGGACGATTTCCGAGTTACCGGTGCCTTTGAACTCTTCGAAGATAACTTCGTCCATCCGGCTGCCTGTGTCGATCAGCGCGGTTGCGATGATGGAAAGCGAACCGCCCTCTTCGATGTTACGAGCAGCACCAAAGAAACGCTTTGGCCGCTGGAGCGCGTTAGCGTCCACGCCGCCGGTAAGCACTTTGCCCGATGATGGAACAACAGTGTTGTAAGCACGGCCCAGGCGCGTGATCGAATCGAGCAGGATGACAACATCATGCTTGTGCTCGACCAGGCGTTTTGCCTTTTCGATAACCATTTCAGCGACTTGAACGTGGCGGTTGGCCGGTTCGTCAAAGGTTGAGGAGATAACCTCACCCTTAACGCTGCGCTGCATGTCGGTAACCTCTTCAGGACGCTCATCAACGAGCAGCACCAGCAAGAACACCTCCGGGTGATTGTCGGTGATCGCCTTTGCAATGTTCTGCAAAAGCACCGTCTTACCCGTGCGCGGCGGCGCCACGATCAGAGCACGTTGGCCCTTACCCTGCGGCGAAACGATATCGATCACCCGCGCCGACTTGTCTTTCACAGTCGGATCGTCGGTGTCGAGATTGAGCTTCTTTTCCGGATAAAGCGGGGTGAGATTGTCAAAATTGGTGCGGCGACGAACAGCTTCGGGTTCATCGAAGTTCACCGATTTAAGGCTGGTCAGGGCAAAGTAGCGCTCACCTTCATTGGGTGCGCGGATTTCACCTTCGACGGTATCGCCGGTGCGCAGACCCCATTTGCGGATCTGGTTGGGCGACACATAGATATCATCGGGCCCGGCAAGGTAGTTTGCTTCGGGTGAGCGCAAGAAGCCGAAACCATCCTGCAGCACTTCGATCGTGCCGATGCCCATGATCTTTTCTTCGTATTCTTCGTCTTCGGCGAGCTCGCGCAGGATGCTGAAAAGCAGATCCTGACGGCGCATGGTCGATGCGCTTTCGACACCGAGTTCTTCGGCCATTGTGACAAGCTCAGCGGGGGTCCGGGCTTTTAAGTCTTTGAGATGCATTGAATTTATACTTCCAGTATTAAGGGAATAGCCGGCAGGTCGGGACCTGATTGGACCAGGTGTCCTGATGATTTTTGACACGCGCAATGGTGATCACAGCACGATTACATAACTATCAGCAGGGCATTTCGGTCGAGGTTTGGGCTTGGAGAAAGCAGACCTGGCCACGCTTGGATGCAGGGCCGATGCCGTTTTGATGCTGGCAAATTACGGCTGCTACCGCGCAAGGTCAATCAGGAATGCGCCTCAGAACGGTTTGAGCACCACCAAAATCACGATCAGTAGCAGCAAAAGCCCCGGCACTTCGCCGATAAGCCGCAACTTCTTCTCGCTCAAAGGACGTTCGCCGCGCGCCATTTTCTTGCTCTGGGAAACCAGCCAGCCGTGATATCCGGTGAGGATAAGAACCAGCGTCAGCTTTGCGTGTAGCCAACCACTGGAAAAATACCCAAATCCGTAAGCAAGCGACAGACCCAGTACCCAGACAAGGATCAGGCTGGGTGTGAGGATAATCTTGCGCAGTTTTGCGCTTCGCTCAGCCCACTTTGCTTCGCCTTCTGAACCCGGCTCATGATCGAGCATGTAGATACATTGGCGCGGAAGCATGAACAGACCCGCGAGCCAGAACACCACAAAGGTAATGTGCCCAACTTCAAGCCAGGGCGAAATCGCCAGCAAAACGTCCTTCATCATCCGCTCCTACCTTTCGCGAACCGCTCGAAGCAATTGTTCAACATGTTCAATCGGAGTGAATTGGCCGATGCCGTGTCCCAGATTGAATATATGCGGGCGCCCTTTGAACGCTTCGATGATTGCGCGCACCTGTTTGGGCAATTCGCTCCCGCCTGCCTCGACCAACAAGGGATCGAGGTTTCCTTGAACCGGCATATTCTCTGGCAAAGAGGCATTGGCCCAGACCGGATCAACCGTTTCATCAAGACCCACCGCATCAACGCCGGTTTCGCGCGCATAGGTGGGCAGTTTGGCGCCTGCCCCTTTGGGAAAGCCGATTACCGGTGTGTCGGGATGTGATTGTTTGATCGCTGCGGTGATTTTGGCGTTGGGTGCGATGACCCAGTTTTCAAACTCTTTGGGCGCAAGGCTTCCGGCCCAACTGTCAAACAGCTGGATAGCCTCAGCGCCTGCATCAATCTGCCCGCGCAGATATTCGATCGACATTTCAGCGATGGCATCGAGAATGGCCGCCATCCGCGCCGGATCGCGATAGGCAAGAAGCCTTGCCGGCCCCTGATCCTTCGATCCTTCGCCAGCGATCATATAAGTTGCAACCGTCCATGGGGACCCTGCAAAGCCGAGCATGGTGACATCATCACCAATCTGGGCGCGTGTGCGCCGCACGGTTTCATAGACCGGATCAAAATGCGCCTTGTTCTGAGTGAAACTGTCCAAGGAAACATCGAGCAATGTGGGGCTTAGCTTGGGCCCTTCGCCAGCCAGAAACTGCAAACCCTGCCCCATTGCATGTGGCACGATCAGAATATCGGAAAACAGGATCGCCCCATCAAAACCAAACCGCCTGATCGGCTGAACGGTCACTTCGGCAGCGGCCTCGCTGTCATAGACCAGTTCGAGAAACCCGCCTTTTTCTGCACGCAATTCGCGATATTCGGGCAGGTATCGCCCCGCCTGGCGCATGAGCCATACGGGGGGAATCTCTTGGGTTTTCCCATTAAGGGTATCGAGCAAGGGGCCAGGCATGGCGTTCCTCTAATCAAATAATTTATAATTATAAAAGGTTTGTTGGAGTCTGTTGGCCCTGTGGAAACTGGGAATTACCAAGCTCTGCCTGATTTATCCGTCCCAAGGCGCAGAATCTAACCTTTGCGAATCTGCGTAGCTGCGCGGTCAAGCGCAATCTATCCCCGATCTCCCCAGCCTGTTGGCAAGTGCTGTCCCGTGTAGAAAAAACTACGTGCGAAACTATGCGAAGCGAGGATGAAAACTCATCCCCTCCTTGTCGACAGTCCCCTCCCGTGGTTTATGCCCTTGTCTATCCACAAGCAGCCAGAAGCACCCGACTCACCTGATGAATCGCTTGAATCTACACCTTGTATCGGATTCTACCGGTGAGACGCTGGAGATGATCGCCAAAGCCGCGCTCGCGCAATTCGATGATCCCACGGTTAGCCGCCATTTCTGGCCGATGGTACGTTCGCGCCAGCATCTTGATCGGATTGTTCCCGATCTGGCGGATAATCCAGGCCTTGTGCTTTTCACGCTGGTGAACCCTGAAACGCGCGCCCGGCTTGAGGAACATTGTCGCCACCTAGGCCTTCCTGCTGTACCAGTGCTCGATTCTGTAACGGCCGCGCTTGAGGCGCAATTGGGGCAGGAAGCCCATGGCCGCCCGGGCCGCCAGCACGCGATGGACGCCGACTATTTCAAACGCGTCGATGCGATCCAGTACACGATCGCGCATGATGACGGGATCGCGCATGAGGATTGGGAAGAGGCCGATATCGTTCTTGCCGGCGTATCGCGCAGCTCCAAAACACCAACCAGCATCTATCTCGCCAATCGCGGTTACAAAGTCGCCAACATTCCACTGGTCGTCGAAAGCCCGCCGCCCAAGGCTTTGTTCGGATTGCGCCACCCTTTGGTTGTTGGGTTGACGACCGCGCCAGAGCGCCTCGTCCAGATCCGCCGAAATCGGCTGTTGTCGCTCAATGAGGGTACCGAAACCTCCTATGTCGACAACGAAAAGGTGAAGACCGAAACGCAGTTTGCCCGCCGCATGTTTGCCGACAATGGCTGGCCGGTGATTGATGTCACGCGCCGTTCAATCGAGGAAAGCGCCGCGGCCATTATCCGGCTGGTGCAAGAACGCGAACGCAAGGATCGTGTGGTTGGCGGAGTGTCCAAACCGATATGAACGCGCCCCGGCTAATTCTTGCCTCCAAATCGGCCTCGCGCCGCGCGATGCTCGATGCAGCAGGTGTCACCTATGACGCCATGCCTGCAAATATTGATGAGCGCGCGATTGAGGCAAACTTGCGCGGCGCGACTTCGGCCCAAATTGCCGAAGCACTAAGCGTGGCAAAGGCGGCGGCTTTGGCTGAAACTCACTCAGATCAGCTTGTGCTTGGCAGCGATTCATTGGTGGTTGCGGACGACAGGCGGTTCGATAAACCCACCTCGCGTGAGGATGCGCGCGAACATTTGCGGTTCTTTTCAGGCAAGGTAATCGAATTGCACAGCGCGGCTGCATTGGTGCGCAGCGATTGTTGCGAATGGAGCTACGCCGATTGCGCAAAACTCCATGTGCGCGACCTTTCTGAAGATTTTATCGAACACTATCTCGATCACGAATGGCCAGAGATCGGATACACGGTCGGGTGTTTCCGGATTGAGGCAATGGGCGTGCAATTGTTTGAACGGATCGAAGGCGACCAGTTCACCGTGCTTGGCATGCCGCTTTTGCCGGTGCTTGGCGCCTTGCGCGAACAAGGTGTGCTGCTCTCGTGACACCCCCCCACACTCACGTCATCGGTGATCCGATTGCGCAATCAAAATCCCCGCAGATCCATAATTTTTGGATCGAGAAACTCGAACTGGCGGGCGAATACTCGGCCCAGCATGTCACATCCGATGGCCTTGCGGACTATTTGGCATGTCAACGCAACATGCCCGGTTGGGCCGGGTGCAATGTTACGATGCCGCATAAGCAGGCCGTGCTCCCATTCCTCGACAAAGTGGATCCGCTCGCGGCGCGCGTTGGGGCGGTGAATACAATCACCCGCAGCAGCGATGGCGCGCTTAAAGGCTTCAACACCGATATTGGCGGATTTCTTGAACCGCTGCACACAACCTTAAATGACAAACACTTGTTCAGAATGGCGCGCATCCTGGGAACAGGCGGCGCGGCACGAGCGATTATTGCGGGGCTGGTGGAGCAGGGGTTTACGCTTGTGGTTGCAGGGCGCGATCCCCAAAAGGCGCGCGCGCTGCTAGATGAACTTGCTCCCAATGGCGAACATCATGCGGTCCACCTGTCGCATTTTGCCGAACCAACTGATTTTGCCTTCGATGATCGCGAAGGATGCCTTGATCTGGTGGTCAACGCCTCTCCCTTGGGAATGACGGGCAATCCCCCACTTGAATTCGACTGGACCCACGCGCCGCCGGGCAGCATCGCCTATGATATCGTCACCAACCCGGTTGAAACACCATTCCTCCAAAATGCGCGCGCGGCCGGCCATCCAGTGATTGACGGGCTCACAATGTTGATCGGGCAAGCTGCGATTGCGTTTGAGAAGTTCTTTGGCCTTACTCCGCCGCGCCAACACGATGCTGAATTGATAGAGTTGCTCACTCAATGACCCGTCCAACAATCATCGGCCTCACCGGCTCTATCGGTATGGGCAAATCCACCGTTGCAGCGATGTTTGAAGGTGCAGGCGTGCCGGTATTCGATGCCGACGCTGAAGTGCGCGCGATGCAGGGGCCTGACGGCGAACTGATCGCCGCGATCGAAGACGCCTTTCCCGGATCAACCGGCCCACAAGGGGTTGATCGGGATGCCTTGGGAAAGCTGGTTTTTGCCGATCCGGAAAAGCTCGCCGCGCTCGAGGCGATTGTCCACCCCGCTGTTGCCCAGAAACGTGCCGATTTTCTTGTCCGTAACGCACAGCAGCCCCTTATCTTGTTCGATATCCCGCTTCTGTTTGAACGTGGCGGCGATGCGATGGTGGATGTGGTCGTGGTAGTCTCCGCTCCGGCTAAGGTTCAGCGTGAACGCGTATTGGCGCGTGATGGTATGAGCGCGGAAAAGTTTGAACACATCCTTGGCCTGCAAACCCCCGATGCCGAAAAACGCGAGCGTGCGGATTGGGTGATTGATACAGGCACTTCGCTTGCTGAGACACACGGCGCGGTGCTCACATTGATCGAGAAACTCAAGGCGGGCAGCGAAGAATAGCGGTTCTACACGCTTGCACATCGCAAAACATCGGCCGATAACATAGCCAATGCGTGAAGTGATTTTCGACACCGAGACAACCGGACTGGACCCTAAGACTGGGGATCGGATGGTTGAAATCGGATGCGTTGAAATGGTTGGCCGGGTTGAAACCGGAAACTCCTACCACGCTTATTACAACCCCGAACGCGATATGCCCGCCGCTGCCGAAGCAGTGCACGGACTTTCAGCTGCATTCCTGTCGGGAAAGCCGCTTTTTGCCGAAACTGCTGATGAACTGCTCGAATTTCTGGGCGATGCGCCGCTGGTTGCGCACAATGCCGGTTTTGACTTTGGCTTTCTCAATTCGGAGCTGGAGAAAATCGGCCGCGAGCCGATTTCGATGGACCGGATGGTCGATACGGTTGCGATTGCACGCAAGAAGCATCCCGGCGCGAAATTGTCGCTCGATGCACTGTGCACCCGCTATGGCGTTGATCGAAGCCATCGCGTGAAACACGGCGCGCTGCTTGATGCTGAATTGTTGGCGCAGGTCTATGTTGAACTGACAGGCGGCCGCCAGATCGGGCTTGAATTGGCCGCAGAAACGGGCGCTTCGCAATCGGTGCCTATCGATGCAGGCGATTCGGGCCCTGCAAAACCTTCGATGCGCCAACACCGCGAAGCGCGGCGGCATAGTGCGAGCGAGGGTGAACTAGCGCGGCACAAGGAATTTGTTGCCGGGATCAAAGACGCAATCTGGGCACGCTGATAACACCGCACCAGCGGGCGGAAATTGAGATTATAGGGTCAAAATCAGGAGGACTGGCACGAATGGACATTCGCATATCGGGACACCAGGTCGAAACCGGCACCGCATTGCAAGACCATGCAGCGGACCGATTGGGTGGAATCGTCGAGAAATACTTTGATCGAGCGATTTCATCACATGTTACCTTCGGCAAGGCGCCGGGCGGATCCTTCTCTTGTGATATCGTCACTCACGTCAATCAGGGCATGATCCTCAAAGCGCAGGCAAGCGCGCATGACGCGCATGTTGCGCTCGATAATTCGGCTGCAAAGATCGAAAAACAGCTGCGCCGCTACAAGCGCCGCCTAACCGATCGTCACGAACGCGCCATGCAGGTCCGTGCCGAGGAAGAGGCCGCCTACACCATCTTTGCTGCAGATGAGCCTGAAGAAGAGGTTGCCGCCGATGCTCCGCCGATTATCGCGGAAACCAGCACTTTCATCCCCGAAAGCAGTGTGGCGGATGCAGTCATGATGCTTGATCTGCGCGATACGCCGGCGTTGTTTTTCAAAAATGCTGGCACTGGACGGCATAATATGGTTTATCGCCGGTCCGACGGATCGATCGGATGGGTCGAGCCGCGTTAGGATCCCAACAACCCCGAGACGGTAGGAAGCCGCTGGGAAGATGGATGATCCAGCTCACAAATGACGGGTAGCGTGCCGCACTCCGCATCGCGGCAAAGCGCCCTTGTTTGCGGGTCCCCGATGCCTTTGGTGCAGGGCAAAAGAATTTAGGATTTGAAGTTCGGAAATGGACGTCAACATTACCATAGAACCCGGGGCAGTCGCATTGGCTAGCCTCAATACAAGCAACGAGATTCTCACCCGCGTTTCAGAGATTTTCGCGCAATCCTATGCGCTAAACGCTGATGAAATCCTCGAAGGGCTTGAACAGCGTGAGGCGCTGGGCAGCACCGGCTTTGGCCGCGGGGTTGCAATACCGCATTGCCGTTCAGAGGCTGTGACGCGGCCGACGGTCGCCGTCCTGAAGCTTGATCACCCAGTTGATTTCAAATCAGCTGATGCGATCCCGGTTTCGCTGGTTTTCGGTTTGGTATCGCCTGAAAATGCTGGCGCTACACACCTTCATGCGCTTGCCGCGATCTCACGCCTTGCAAGGGACGAATCGATGCTGAGTGCGTTGCTCGAAGCGCCAGATGGCGAGGCGTTGTTCGCGCTTCTAACCAACCAATTCCTGCGTGATGCCGCCTAAGAGCTCCGGAGCTGACCTGCATTATCGGGCGCTTGAGCGGCTTTATACCTCTGCGCCCGTTAATCGCGTGTTTGATTCCAAACTTGAAATCACTGGCGAAGGGCTTTCGCGTCTAACCTTCACGGTTACCCAAGACGTGTTCCACGCTGCAGGCGCGGCGCATGGCACGATCTATTTCAAGATGCTCGACGATGCTGCATTCTACGCGGCAAACACATTGGCGACTGACCGTTTCTTGCTCACCACCAGTTTCAACCTTCACTTCACCAAGCCTGTGCGCGAAGGGCAGGTTGTGGCCGAAGGACGCTGGGTGAGCGGTAAGCGCCGGGTCTTCGTCGCTGAATCGCGGCTGGTTGATGCAGAAGGCGATGAGATTGGCCGCGGAACCGGCACATTCATGCGTTCGCGCATGGCCCTTTCCAGCCTGCCCGGATATTCCGCCTGAGCGGTATTGTGAGCGAAAGACTCCCCGCACACCTTGAAGTTTCGGGCCTGATTCGCCTCGCGGAATCAAATGGCGGAAGCGCGATGGTGCTTTCCAAGGGTGAACGCGATGCAGGGACAGTGTTAATTGTCACCATGTTTCGCGGAACAGATGCGCGGCTTTTCGAAAGAATGCCTCAGCTCGATGGAACCAGACCTTTCATTGTCACGAAATCACAAGACATTGAAAAGCCAAAGGAATTTTTCGAGTATATTGAGCGCCGCCGCTCCCAAGACCCCGATATTTGGGTTTTGGAGGTGGATATCGATGATCCGGAACGGTTCATCGCACTTTTGCCGCGTTAACTTGACGTAGTTACATTTGTGACTATTTGCCGCCTCGCTTCCAGATGCGCAGGCCATTCGAACGGCAATTCGGTCGATTGATTGGCACGCAGACGGGGGGCAGCCGGCAGGCTTACGTGGACCACCTCTTAAATTTGCAAACCCTTGCAAATGTCCCCGCCTGTGTCTGTGCTCGCTCACCGCACAGTAAGTAGATTTCATGAGTCGTAAGACTTACTCCCTTAGTGCTGTCGCTATTGCGGCGACCGCCAGTTTGAGTTTCTCCAACGCTGATGGCGCAGTAGCCATCGCACAAGACGCCGCCGAAATGGCCGCGCAAACCGAAATTGCACTTCCGGCCCAAGAAGCGGTCGAAATTGTGCCCGAACAACCGGTCTTCGTTGCCCAAGAGGTTGTCCAATCTCTTCCCGAGCAAGAGACACGTGTTGGAACCGGATCTGAAATCCAGGCATCCTCGCTGCGCGAGCTGGTCGGCAAGGTCGACAGCGGCGGTCAGTTGACCGAGCAGATGCGCTGTCTTGCCGGTGCGGTTTACTTTGAATCGCGCGGCGAACCGCTTGATGGCCAGCTTGCCGTTGCGCAGGTTGTGATCAATCGCGCAGAAGATCGCCGTTGGCCGGCAAGCTATTGCGGCGTTGTCTACCAACGTGCGCAATTCTCGTTCGTGCGCGGTGGCCGTATGCCGCAGATCAACACTTCATCAGCAGCCTGGGACCGTGCGGTTTCGGTTGCACGCATTGCGCATGACGGAATGTGGGAATCAGAAGCCGCCGATGCGGTTTACTTCCACGCAAACTATGTGCGCCCGCGGTGGAGCCGGTCCAAGACCCGCCTCACCCAGATTGATACGCACGTTTTCTATCGTTGAGATGATCCGATAGCGAACTTCGTGAAGCCCCGCCCTTACCGGCGGGGCTTTTCATTTGCGTTCTTCTATTCGCGCAAGATCGCCCATGTCGGGGCGTGATCGCTCGCCTTTTCGCGTCCGCGATGTTCGCGGTCGACACCCACAGCGGAGAGCCGATCGGCCAGTTCCGGGCTCAACAGGATGTGATCGATGCGAAATCCGTGATCGCGCTGCCATGCGCCGGCTTGATAGTCCCAATAGGTCCACACACCTCCACGCGGATTGAGTGTGCGCACAGCATCTGTCCACCCATCAGCCAAAAGCCGCGCATAGGCTGCGCGCGATTCCGGCTGCATCAAAGCATCGGCTGCCATCGCCTTGACTGCGAAAACATCATCATCTTCAGGAATGACGTTGTAATCGCCCAGTACGGCGGCAGGCACTTCCTCGGCCCAGATCCGCGCCATGCGATCGCGCAGCTTTTCCATCCACGCGATCTTGTAATCAAACTTTGGCCCGGGAAGCGGATTGCCGTTGGGCAGATAGATGCACACTATCCTCGTTGAGACGCCGTCTTTGATGACGTTGGCCTCAAGATAGCGCGATTGTTCGCCCTCACCCTCTTTTGGCCCGTCAATGCCAAGACCGCGTTGAACTTCGTCAAGCGAGTAGCCGGCCTTGGTGTCCACAAGGATTGCTACACCGTTGAAGCTTTTCTGTCCGTGCCAGATTGACCGGTAACCCAATGCTTCAAATTCAGCCTCGGGAAAATCTTTGTCCTGGGTTTTGATTTCCTGAAGGCAGGCAACCGATGGACGCGTTTCGGCGAGCCATTCTTTCAGCCGGGGTAGGCGGGCCTTGATACCGTTTATGTTGTATGTGGCGATCTTCATGGGAGGCTTTCTGCCTCACATTGAAGGGCGGGGCAAACCTATATCCCGAAAGACGAGCCGCAGCCGCATCCAGCGGCCGCCATGGGGTTTTCAACCCGAAATGCAGCGCCGCCAAGCGATTCAACAAAATCGACAACGCTGCCACCGACAAGATCAAGGCTGACCGGATCGACCACCAGCTTAACCCCATCGGTTTCGCTGATGCTGTCATCACCTTCGGCGCTTTCGGCCAAATCGAACTTGTATTGAAAGCCCGAGCAACCTCCCCCTTCGACCGACAATCTAAGGATTGCAGGCTTCGCCTGTTTCTGGGCGATCCATGCAACGCGTTTTGCAGCGGCAGAGGTTAGGGTGAGCGTTTGAGCCATGTGTCTGACTTAGGCCTTGGTCTGCCGATCCTCAAGGGTGGCTTGGTGAGCCTTAGGCCGTTTGGATGTAATCACGCAGCGCGGCTGCTTCGTGTTCGACCGCGTCGATCTTGTCTTTCACAAGATCGCCGATTGAAATGAAGGCCACCAATTGATCGTCATCGACGATGGGGAAGTGCCGGAACCGGCGGCGCGTCATCAGGGCCAATGCATCGTCGATCGTTGTTGAGGATTCGATGCTGATCGCAGGCGAAGTCATGATTTCTCCGACTGCCCCATTGAGACAATCACTGCCCTGTTCAGCGATGCGATAGATGATGTCGCGTTCTGAAACGATGCCGGCAACCTTGCCATCGCGCAGTACAGGAAGCGCACCGATCCGCTTTTCAGCCAACAGATCAACAACGTCCGTCACCGGGGTTGAGACATCGCAGGCGATGATGTCGCCGGCTGTCCTGTCGCCAATAATCTTTGCAATCGTCATCGCGGTGCTCCCTTTACCCAGAAAGAAAGTGCCATCAATCGTCCCAAAAGGCGAGTCCTGCCAACTTGGTATGATTGCGCATTGGCAAGAAGACCAATTGCCAAAATCGGCCATTGCCAAGCACCGCGCCGATCCGCATGGGGGAACCATGGTCAAGAAATCCCCCCTCGACGACCCTGCAAATGCTGCTCATGCATGGGCCCGTTACCGCAAAATCATGCGCCTTTTGATGATCGCCACCGTCATAACGGTCGTAATCGCCATCAGCCTGCTCTACGCATATAATGGTGCAATTTCAGTGCATTATTACATTGCAGCAGCGCTTGGCATTGCGTTCACGATGCTGCTTGGCGGCGCATTGATGGGTTTGGCTTTTCTATCGAATGGCACCGGCCATGACGAATCGGTCGATAACAAGCTGCCCGATGCCGATGAATTGTGGGCACCCAAGGACGAAGAACAACCCTAGTCGGGCGTCGTCAGACGATATTCTTCAACCGGAACTCCGCCCACGAGATGTTCTTCAATGATGCGGTCGAGCACTTCGGGGCTGCAGGAATGATACCAGACCCGATCAGGCCAAACGAGAGCGATTGGCCCCTTGGTGCATATTTGCAAGCAATCAGCTTTGGAGCGTTGAACACCGCCGCCTTCGCCGCGCGGGTGCGATGCGGATCGTTTTGGCCCGGCCAGGCCGCGTTCCTTCAAACGATCCTTGAGGAATTGCCATGCGCGCGCGCCCTCTTCACGCGAACAGCACTTTTGCTTTTCCGATAGCGCGCACAGGAATATGTGCCGCTCTACCTGCGCCTCTCCTCCGCCATATTTTTTCGCAAGCGCGGTTTGCGCTGCGAGTAGGTCGAGATCGCTCATTCGCTAGCGCTGCTTTCCTCGCCATCATCCTTGAGCCACCGATCAAGCCAGTTGAACACCGTATTGTGCCATTGCAGCGAGTTTTCTGCGCCCAGCACCCAGTGGTTTTCATCGGGGAACACCAGCAATTGCGAAGGGATGTCCCGCTCTTGCAGGGCGGTGAAGCTTTGCAGGCCTTGGGTGTAAGGTACGCGGAAATCCTGCTCACCAGTGATCACAAGCATCGGCGTGCGCCACTCATCGACGTGATTGACGGGGTTCCAACGCTCATAGGTTTCGCGCGCTTCGGAATAGGAGCCGCCAAAGTCCCAACGCGGGAACCACAATTCTTCGGTCGAATAATAGAAGCTGCGCATGTCGAACAATCCGTCATGCTGGACCAGACAGTCAAAGCGATCGGGCCATTTGCCCGCAATCCAGTTGACCATATAGCCGCCATAGCTTGCGCCCATCGCGCAGGTTTTCGTGCCGTCGATCTGGGCGTCGAGTTCAAGCGCAGCTTCGAGGCCGAGCTGCAGATCTTCGAGCGGCTTTCCGCCCCAATCCTGATTGATCGAATCCATGAAAGCCTGCCCGTATCCGGCGCTTCCGTGGAAATCGACCGAGATGACCGCATAGCCCTGGCTTGCCACAACGCGCGGGTTCCAGCGGCTTGACCAACCATCGCGGAACGAGCCTTGCGGGCCGCCATGGATGTAAAGGACTGCTGGAATCGGACCTTCCTGATCTTCAAGACGCGTGATCTGGCCCCAGACAGTGTCTCCATCAGCTCCGGCAAAGCTAAAGCGCGTCGTCACTGTGCTGGCCATTTCGCCCATCCGGCTGGTCACTGCATCGGTTAGCGGGCGGGCGGTTCCTGTTCCTTCGGCAAGGAACAGCTCGCTCGGCACACCAATGGAATCGCGGGTAAACAGCAATTTCCCACCTGCAAGCGGTGACAAATTGCCGATATGCGCTTCATTACCCGCCATCAGATTAAGCTCGGTAACCTCGCCGGTTTGCGGATCGATGCTGAAGGCCGGTGTATCGAGAACATCGGTTGCCGTTGCGAAAATCGCGCTGCCATCCGCGCTCCAGCTAAGTCCGCCAAAGGAAAGGTCAGTGGCATCGGTCAGCGCGCGGGTTTCGCCGCTTTGCATATCGCGCAGATGCACCACCAACCGGTCCGCTTCGTATCCCGGCCGTTCCATCGCGACATAGGCAAGATAACGCCCGTCTGGTGATGGGGTAGGGGAAGCGTCAAAGGCTTCGTTTGTTTCGGTCAGTGAGACAGGCGCATTGCCCGATAGGTCGGACCAATAAATGTCGAGGTCGGTCGAAACAGGCTCACGCGCATCGGCCTCGCGCGCGACGAAATAGAGGCCCGATCCATCGGGCGCCCATGCGATGTCCTCACCGCCGCCAAATGGCATGGTTGGGGTGTTGCCGATTGCCATGCCGCCATCAACAGCCACGCCGTCGCCCGTTATCTGGCCACCTTCCAGATCATAGACAAAGACCCGGTTGAGCTTGTTTGGATCAACCCACCGATCCCAATGGCGGAAAAACCCCCCATCGCCTTGATAGAGGCGGCCTGTGCCAAGGCTTTCCTGGTGGTTTGCACCAGTGTCGCCGCAGCCAAACTGCCGGCAATCGCGCCCAACCTCGCCCCAAAGTGCGATTGCGCCGCCTGTCGGTGCAATCTTGAAACCGGCGATATTGGCGCCGGGAATATCTGCCACCGGCATCGGGCCGGCAACATTGCCATTTGCCTCCAGCGCGGCGCGCCACACCCTTGCGCGTTCCCCTGCATTGTCATCGGTGCTTTCATAGCTGATGAAATAGAGGAAGCTGTCAGGCCCAAAGGCGAGAGCAAATGCCCGCAGCCCCAGATCAAATTCGACCGGCTGTGCACCGGGCGTTTGCAGGTCGAGCACATAGTGCGTGGGTGCGCGGCTCAAGTCTTCAGGATCTGTGTTGGTCACCGAATAGACCGCATACCGCCCGTCGGGGGTCGCCGTGGGACCACCAAGCCGAGGCATGGTGATCAGATCGCGCGCTGACATGGGCGGCTTGTCTACGCCCGGAATTTCGCTCGCGGAATTGTGCGAGTGATCATCTGACGCAAGCGATGAAGTTGCGACCAGCGACGATGCCGCAAGCAAGGCGGCTTTCAAGAATGTTTTTCCCATGAGAGCCGGACTAACCGGACTGCGCGCGCGTTTCCAGCGAAACCGAACCGCGCAGATTGTCTATCCGCGCTTGCTGGTGATCCGCGCGATTTCTGCCTGAACCATCGTCTCGACCATATCGGGCAGGTTCTTGTCGAGCCATTCGGCCAGCATCGGCCGCAGCAAATCGCGCGTCATCCCTTCAAGCGAGGTTTCGCCCGAGCGAACAATCTGCGGTTTTGCAGGCGGTTCGGAGAGCATTGCGAGCGCGGCAAGATTTTCCTGCATCGCCCCGCGCACTTCTTCGGTGATGAGAGAGGTATCGTCGCTCGTTGCTTCGCAATCATCATTATCTTCGGAAATTTCCATTTCCGACAGGTCGAGCACTTCGTCCTCGTTGAGTTCAACCGCCTCGGGAGCTTCCTCAGCGCCAGCATCAAGGATTTCGGCGTCTTCCACCTTGCGCGAGCGGGCACGGATGGCGGTATCACGACTGTCGCGCGCGATTACTTTCTTGATCGATTCCAGAATCTCTTCGACCGATGCTTCGTTTTCACTCGCCACGGATCAACCCCCGAAGTTTTGCGCAAATTACCACGTTAACCATTCGAATCACGCATTTGCGCGTGTCTCACGGCTCCAATACTGGGCCAATCAAGTCGTCGCCAGCATCAATGTCAACGGTTCTGGTCGAATTCGGTGACGGATCAGGATCACGGTCCCAATCCCAAAACCGCCCATCGACCCGGTCAAAGTTGACTTGCGGATCGTAAAGCGGCCCGCCTGTGTCGAGGTTGAGATCGCGCGCTTCGGCTTTGCCCATTGCTGCCAGCAGTGAGAAACCCGCAACATAGGCATTGCGCCGCGCCGTCACGAGCTGCGCCCGGGCGGAAAGCAGTTCTTGTTCGGCATTGAGCACGTCAATTACCGTGCGATTGCCGATCGAATTTTCTGCACGCACACCTTCAAGGCTGAGTTCAGCAGCTTCAACCGCTGCTTGCGAGCTTGCGATCACAGAATTGGATGCCTGCCAGCTCGAATAGGCAGAGCGCGTCTGCTGGATCACATTGCGTTCCGCAGCGATCACCTGTTCGAGCGCGGCCGTTTCCCTTGCGCCCGCCTGACGTTGGCGTGCAGCGGGAAGGCCGCCTTGGAAGATCGGGATCGTTATGCGGACACCGGCATTGGCTGTCGTTTCACTTTGGGCAAAGTTTGACGAAACGGGGCCGCCCAATGTGCCGTAAAAGTCGCTGTAGTCGTAATTGGCAAACAGCCCGATCGTGGGCAGACGCCCTGAGCCGGCAACCTCGTAATCATATCCGGCTGCCTCGGCGCGCTCTTTTGCGGCGATGAGATCGGGATTGTTTTCGAGCGCTGTCACAACTGCCATGCCAACCGTTTCGGGCAGGCCGGGAAGCGGTGGCGGCGCTTCGAGATCGGTCGGAGCGCGGCCCACCAATTGGATATAGACCTCGCGGGCATTGATCTGGTTTGCATAGGATGAACGAAGATCACCTTCTGCAATCGCAAGGCGCGATGCCGCTTGAGCGACGTCTGTGCGGGTCAGATCACCGATTTCAAACCGGTCGCTGGTCGATTGAAAGGTAACGCGCAGCACTTCGACCTGATTGGCGGCAAGCTCTGCCAAGGCTTCGGTCCGCAGCACATCCATATAGGCAGCGACCGTTTGGCTGAAAATCGAGCTTTCCGTGGCGCGCAAATCCGCCTGTCCGGCTGAAACCCGTTCTTGGGCAGCGTTGATCCCGTTGCGCACCGCGCCGCCGGAATAGATCGGCACCTGCAACTGGGCGTTCACACCCAGATTGCGCGAGGGTGCTGTGAACGAATTGGCCGACTGGCGCAGGAATTCGATATGGGTGGCGGTCGCGGTTGCACTGGGCAGACCCTGCGCGCGCTGGACATTCACATCTTCATCGGTTGCGCGCTGCGATGCGCGTGCGCCTTCGAGCGTCGGGTTGGTGTTGTAGACCGAAACCAGCGCCTCGCGCAGCGTATCCGCCTGCGCGGTGCTGGCCAGAGCCAGTGCTGCGAAACAGGTTGAGACTTTCGCGGCCCCAACAAAACGGCGCTTGAGCGTCACGAGAATGACCAGCCCTTCTTTTTGTCAAAACTGTGCAGCACCGGAATGCCGATATCTTCGACCGTCATCAGGCTGACCTGGCCGCCGATCTTGCGGCCCGATGCAAGACGGGTGACATCGCGAAGCAGCAGGCCTGAAACGATCCGGCCCCCTTCTTCGACAGTTGCCGCCAGACTATCCGTCAGGTCTTCGATTGCCCCATCCACAACAACCAAGGAGTATTGGCCATCGGGCAACTCCCCTTTTGCTGCATCGGATGCGGAAACCGTGGTTACTTCGGCAACCAACGGGCGCATCAATTCGGCCAGATAGCCCGTGCCGGCTTCGACAACCAAAACCCGGTCCGCCGGGCGAGGGCCCGCTTCAAGCAGCAGTTTGCCATAAAAGAGCGGCGAGGCGAGGTGCGTGTCGGCACCCAAAGCGGTCGAGCGGTCGATATAGGCGAGGTCCGCCTTGTCTGCGGGCAGAAAATCCTCGCGCGGAACGTTCATCATGCGCGAAAGCACATATTCTTCGTTCACTCCGCTGGTGCGCAGCTGACTGTCGATCATCGCCTTTCGGGCGGTCGCGGTATCGCGGGTAAGTGTCGTATTGCTCATGCGTACTCCGTGAAACTGTATTAGTATTGCAATACAGTCCGTCAACCCTTCCTAGCCATCACAGCGGCCAGTTCCAAGAAATTTGCGGTTTTTAAGGCGAGCTTTGCTTTGACCCTGCCATCCGCCGACGTCATATGGAGCCCGCATATGAAAATCTTGGGCGGACCGGCATCCGGTTTCGACCGATACCTGGAGGGCTTCGATGAGTGACATTGGCGAGACAGTGCAGAATGACGGACAATATTTCGGCGCGACCGGAGAAGTCCGGATCGAATCCGATTCTTTGGGCGAGGTTGCCGTACCGGCATCCGCGCATTGGGGCGCGCAAAGCCAGCGCAGCCTGGCAAACTTCGCGATCGGCACCGAAACCATGCCCGAGCCGCTGGTCAAGGCGCTTGGTATCCAAAAGCAGTCGTCTGCCAAGGCGAATATGGAGCTGGGCGTGCTGGCAGCCGAAATCGGCGATGCCATCGTCAAAGCCGCAGGCGAAGTGATTGATGGAGTGCTGGCAGACCAATTCCCGCTGAGTGTGTGGCAAACTGGGTCAGGAACCCAGTCGAACATGAACTCGAACGAGGTGATCGCAAGCCGCGCCAACCAGATCCTGACCGGCAAGCATGGCGGCAAAGAGCCCGTTCACCCCAACGACCATTGCAATATGGGCCAAAGCTCAAACGACACCTTCCCCACTGCGATGCATATCGCTGCGGCGAGCGAGACGATTGAACAACTGATCCCCGCACTGTCACACCTCCACACAGCGCTCGATGCCAAGGCCAATGCATTTGCCGATATCGTCAAGATCGGCCGCACGCATCTTCAAGATGCGACCCCGCTGACATTGGGTCAGGAATTTTCAGGCTATGCCAAACAGGTCGAATACGGGATCGAGCGGCTGAAAGGCGCGCTTCCCCGCGTTCTCGAACTGGCGCAGGGCGGCACCGCGGTTGGCACAGGGATCAATTCAAAGGCCGGCTTTGCAGAAAAGTTTGCGCAGCACGTTGCAGCAATCACCGGTCACGCCTTTGTCACCGCGCCCAACAAGTTTGAATCGCTCGCCGCGCATGATGCGCTAGTCGAGCTTTCAGGTGCGCTCAACACGATTGCGGTCAGCTTGATGAAAGTTGCCAATGACATTCGACTGCTTGGTTCTGGCCCGCGTTCGGGCTTGGGTGAAATCGCGCTTCCCGCCAATGAGCCCGGTTCCTCGATTATGCCGGGCAAGGTCAATCCGACCCAGTGCGAGGCGCTCACCATGGTTTGCGCGCAAGTGATGGGGAACAACACCACCGTTAGTGTTGCCGGATCGCACGGTCACCTTGAACTCAACGTTTTCAAGCCGGTGATGATCTACAACGTTCTGCAATCGATCCGGTTGCTGACCGATGCATCGCGCAGCTTCACTGACAATTGCGTCGATGGCATCGAAGCCAATCGCGGGCGGATTGATCAGCTGATGAACGAAAGCCTGATGCTGGTCACCGCGCTTAACCCGCATATCGGTTATGACAATGCGGCCAAGATCGCGAAGAAAGCCCATGCCGACGGCACAACACTGAAGGAATCGGCGTTGGAGTTGGGCCTGCTTACCGAAGAGCAGTTCGCCCAATGGGTGGTGCCTGCCGATATGATCAAACCACGAGATTGATGGCGTTTGTCGGCTTCGACAGGCGTTTGGTCCAATCTTTCGCCTGCTCGCAACATTCGACCAAGCGGGGACTCGCACCGACGACCGATTGGCGCTTTGGAGCGCGAGCCGCTATCTGACACCTTAGATCATGGACCTGAGTAAACCACCCGAAGCGCCGACCAAGAAGGCGAGCATCTCCGTGCCGTTTCGTACGGTGCTGTTCTCGATGGTCGTGCTGTGGTCGACCTATTTCCTGCTGATCACATTTCGCAGCTACATGTTCGATCTCGACATGCAGGCGGAAATGGCGATCCGGCGCATAATCGTAACGATTGCCGGGATTGGCCTTACAATTGTGCTTTGGGCGCTGCTGCGACTGGTTGACCGGCAAGCGTTGTGGGCGAAAATCGGTGCGGCGATCCTGTTTGCGATGCCCGTTGCCGTCGCAATCGGGCAAATCAACTACTACACTTTCTCTGACATTCAGGAGCAGATGGAGCAACGCTTTGCCGAAGAGCAGGGCTTCCGCTTCGATGATGAGGGCAATCTTCTTTATGATTTGCCCGAAGGGGTGAAAGTCAAAGCTCCCGGAGGCCCCGATGGCGCAGGACCGCCGCAATTCTCAGAATCGCTGATCATTGCGCCTGCCGCTTTGCGCGAAGATTCGTGGAAGTCGGTGCTTGAGATTGCGCTGGGTCGATACTTCCTCCTGCTTGCATGGGCATCTACTTATTTTGCCCTTCTCGCAGGCTATCAGGCGCGCGCTGCTGAACGCCGCGAGCAGCAATTTAAGTCGGCTGCAAAAGCCGCTGAATTGCGCAGCCTGCGCTATCAGGTGAACCCGCATTTCCTGTTCAACACGCTCAATTCACTTTCTGCCCTTGTGATTACGGGCAAGGCCGACCGCGCAGAGCGGATGATCCAGACCATCAGCCGCTTCTATCGCCACAGCCTTGCCAATGAACCGACAAGCGATGTGGCACTCAAAGACGAGTTCGATCTGCAACAGCTCTATCTCGATATCGAAGCGGTACGCTTTCCCGAACGGCTGGTCTGCAATTTCGAACTGCCCGAAGATCTTGAAGAAGCCCGCGTGCCCGGAATGATCCTGCAACCGCTCGTTGAAAACTCGGTGAAATACGCCGTTTCAGCAGTGTCCCGCCCGGTGACGATCACCGTTTCTGCGCGCGAGGAGTTTGACAGACTGGTTGTGAGTGTCAGCGACGATGGCCCCGGCGTGCCCGAAGGCATGGCGCATGGTTTCGGCATCGGTCTTGCCAATGTGCATGACCGGCTTGAGGCGCGCTTTGGGCCCGATATCGCTTTTTCATCCGCCCCGATACCGGGCGGCTACAACACCGAGATGCGCATCCCCCTTTCGCGTCCGAACAGATAACAACGAGCAAGAGATGGCTGACTCTGAAACTCAAGCGCAGGCTTTGCGCACCATGATCGTCGATGATGAACCATTGGCGGTTGAGCGCATCCAGGTGATTTGCGCCGAAGTGCCTGCAATCAATGTCGTCGGCACAGCTAGCGATGGCGCCGCAGCGCTTCGTTTGGCCGAAAAACTCGATCCTGAACTTGTCCTGCTCGATATGACGATGCCCGAACTCGATGGTCTGGGCGTTGCACGCAACCTTGCTGAAAAGGACGATGCGCCCGCAGTGATCTTTGTCACAGCGCACGATCACTTTGCGGTCGAAGCGTTCGATCTTGAGGCGGTGGATTATGTCTTGAAGCCGGTTTCACCAGACCGGCTAGAGCGCGCGATCGAGCGCGCGGTTGCTCGGCGCGGTGAGCGTAAAGACAGCCCGAGCAAATGGCTCGATGAATTGTGGGTGCCGCATCGTTCTGAACTGCTGCGGATCGCAGTGAGCGAAGTCCACCAGATTGATGCAGAGCGCGATTATGTCCGTCTGCATGTCGGCAATCCTGTTGAAGCAGGCGAGCCTTCGCGTTCCTATCTGCTGTTGCAAACAATTGCCGGCCTGGAGGCGCGGCTCGATCCTGAAGAATTCATCCGCATCCACCGTTCCACAATCCTGCGCCGCGACAACATTCGCGGGTTGCGCCATGATGGATTGGGCGTTTGGTCGGCCGAACTTCAAAATGGCGAAGCCTTGCGGATCGGGCGGACCTATCTTTCCAAAGTAAAGGCGATGGCCGGACGCTGATCCGCCCCGTCGCCAGATCCCTCAATTCTCTTTCGCTGTTACTCGCTGCTTGCCGAGCACAAAAAGAGGCGGCCCGAACCCCGGGACTGAATAGGGTTCGAGCCGCAATTTCTGCGCTACGGGGAGCGCAGGTTAGTGACGCGGTTCAACCGCCGCGACGTTGATCTTCCATAATCGATGCAACCTGCTGCTGTGCGCTTACGCGCGCTTTGGCGAGGCAGGTTTGCGCTGCATGTGAGCGAATACGGGTGCCAGTGCGGATATTGTCGACCTGACAAACTTCGCGAGCTGCGCGGTCGATCCGCTGATCGAGCATGCGCTGGCCTTCGGGCGTGGCAAGGTCGAGTCCGGCAATGCTAACTTCCTGACGTGGAAGTTCGGCAGGACCGGCAAGTGCGGGGGTTGCGGTGAAAACAAGGCCAATAGCGGCCGTGGCAATCGCAAGGGTCTTCATGGTATTTCTCCAACTAGCGAGACGGCAGTGTTCGAACGGGGTTTCGAACCGGGGATGCCACCGCCTTGCTGTATTAGTTAGATAGACCAGCGCCCGTTTGGGGTCATTCAATGCTCGACCAAACCCTGCTTGACTGTCGATTGGCGGTGCATGGCAATGACCGATGCGTGACGATGTCCGACAAAGCGTCATTTCCATCCGACCGGCGAATACGCCATAATGACAGGCGTGATTCTTCCCCTTTCCATCCTGTTCCTGCTCGGCATTGCTAACTTTGCAATGCATCGCGCCGTGCTTGAAAGCGGCCATTCGATGGTTGGGCAATTGCCCGATTTTGTGAACTCGCTCGGGGGGCGGCTTACCTATGTGGCAGAGTTTCTGGTGTTGCTTGCAGCCATGCTGTTGGCGGCAAATGGGTGGCCGGGATTGGTTTGGGCATACGGCCTCTACAGCGTGCTCAACGCGGTATCCGCGTGGCTGATACTAAGCGGGCGGATATAGAAGTGGCGGATTTGCGGTTGCGCTTTTTGATCAGGCGGGCTTGAGCAGACATCAATGACAACCCGCATGTTCCATATCAGCGACGTTCACTTCGGAGTGGAAAATCGCAGCGCGCTCGCAACCGTCGAACAGGCTGTGCGCGAAGAGCGGCCGGACGCGTTGATCTGCACCGGCGACCTGACACAGCGCGCCAAACACTCAGAATATGCAGCAGCGGCGCAGTGGTTTGGCGGGCTTGGCGTGCCGGTAGTCTTGGAACCGGGCAATCACGACATGCCCTATTACAACCTGATCGAGCGCTTCACCGATCCCTACAAACGCTATCGTCAGCTTAAATCGGCGGTAGCGAGCAGTTTTGAAACGCCGCAAGTCGTGCTGGTTTCGCTCAAAACAACTGTGCGCATTCAGCCGCGCTTTCCATGGTCGGATGGCATTGTTACGCGCAAAGCGCTCAACCGGACGCTCGACGATCTGACCAAGCTCAAAGATGATACGCGAACCATCATTGTAACGGGGCACCATCCCCTGCTGGGATCAGCGGGCGCCGCTTCGAACCCGACAATC
>Ga0316207_10000843_pt1 | contig 42952 bp, 49 predicted proteins | sample 6weekpyrite_MG_FD_204943 | JGI IMG/M metagenome (GOLD analysis project Ga0316207, IMG submission 204943) | Microbial mat bacterial communities from mineral coupon in-situ incubated in ocean water Damariscotta River, Maine, United States -... | ecosystem: Environmental > Aquatic > Marine >... | reverse complement strand
AAAGATTTAAATAAGTCGCTTGCATTTTATACAGAATAATTGGGTTTTATTGTTGATTTCGAATTTGGTACGCCGCCTACTTATGCAGGGATGAGTCTGGGAGATATATGCTTACATATCAGCTCCGTTTATCCTTATAACAATAATACGGGGCATGGTAATCTATACATAATATTTGATGAGGTAGATGATTATTACGAGAAATTAGTAAATGACAAAGTAGAGTTTTATTCACCAATTCGTGATAGAGAATACGGAATGAGAGATTTTGCAATTAAAGACATAGATGGAAATCAAATAGGAATCGGGGCTCAGCTTGAACAGCCCTAATAAGGCGTTCGAGTCGAACGACGCAAAAAGACGCGCCGCCCCTTTACTTAATCGTTAGATTAAAATGATAATCAGGTAATAGATGATGAGTACCAAGATGCTTGTGAAATTAGCGGAAGTTGTGAGAGATAATTTTAACGACGTGATTGAACTGGAGATCAAGGAGGAGCAGAAAAAGTATATCGAATCAAACGTATATACTATTGCGGAATCCACAGTATCAAAATATTTTCACTTAACTCACCACAGAGCTGTTTGTGTAGACGAAAAGGTCGTAGGATTCGTACAGTATCAATTTGGTGAAATTGGTGAATTAGATGAACATGAGTGCACTATTTGGAGGTTCATGATAGACAGAAGGCACCAGAACACTGGCATTGGAAAAATTGCAATGGGCCTACTATTGAAAGAAATCAAAGCTCATGATCGCTGTAATTTGGTAGACGTATACTACGATCCAAAAAATAAGCCAGCAAAAAAACTTTATGCACGCCTTGGTTTTAAAGAAAATGGAGTCAGAGAAGACGGTAACGTCATAGCTGAGATAATGTTATAGTGCCTTTTGCAACGACTACCATATATAATTAAAATCTAACATGGCAAATGCACTCGGACGGAAAAAATCGCCGCACCTTCGTCGCTCTGCTTTTTGCCGCCGGTGATTTGCGACGCTATGTATAAATAGATTTTACTCCAATCAAATTGGAACAATAGTTCAAATGAAAAGGATAGCAATTTTTGGTAAACCCGGTGGGGGTAAATCCACTTTGGCAGAACAGTTATCTGAAACGCTTGAACTGCCACTGTGTGCTCTCGACTTAATCGAGTATAAAAAGAATGGTGAGAAGATTCCAATTGAAGAATATGAAAAATTACATAACGAAATAATAAATAGCGACAAATGGGTAATCGAAGGGTTTGGTTATAGACAGTCATTTTGGTCACGCTTAGAGTTGGCCGACACACTTATTTATGTCGATTTACCCTACAAAACGCATTATTGGTGGGTTATAAAAAGGTTTTTAAAAGGAGTCTACTCAAAACCAAAGGGATGGCCTCCCGGTAGTTCAGTGGTAAAAGGCACATTCAATAGCTTTAAGTTTCTCAAGTTGTCACCACTGTTTTGGAACCAGGAATTCATAAACAAACTCCAAAGCGAATATCCGAATAAAAAATTAATTTGGTTAAAAAGTAGTGAGCGGCTTATGAATATAGTAAATGAGATTCAAAATGAAAAAACATAACAAGGCCCTCCAGTTCATTCATAAAAGCGGCACTCCTATCGTCGCCCTGCTTTTGCTCTCACCTGAACTTAATCATTAGCGAAAGAATATGAAAATAGAGAAATTCATGTTCACTATTTTGCCAACAATTTCGACTATTGTTGGAATATGTTGCTTTTATTATGGATTTTATTGGTTGACGTTAGTAGCCTCTGTTTTTTGTCTGCCAGTTATATTTTATCGGTTTGTTGTTGAAATCAATTTCCTTTTTACTTTTTCAGTCTTACCACTAACAATATTAGGCGCGTTTACACATGAAAGTTGGTATGGTGGAGCTGCACTTTGGTTCCTTGGTTGGACTCTGGTCAGCTTAGTACACAGTTATATGAAATACTCACCAATTGAGAAACAGCAAAAACGAGAAAATGCAGTATATAAACATTCCCCTGAATTCAAGCATGCAATTGAAAAAGAGAAGACCGCTTATAATTTTGATTTGTCAGGACTATCTCGTAAAAGTGCTAGTTTAAGATTTAAGAAAGCTAATACAACTATCAATGAACCTGTTACAAAATTTGGCGGACAGCCAATTTGGATAGAGAAGCCGCTCTGGCCCATCAGTAAATCAACGGGGAAACCCATGAAGTTTATTGGCCAGATCGCTATTGATGAGAGGCTTTATGGAGCTTCGAAAGCAAGAATGGCTTACATTTTCTATGCTGGGGACGAGACAGAAAGCTGGAGCATGGATAGTGAGGACAATGCTGTTATACTACAACCAGGCACGCCAGAAATTATTACTAAAACCCTCTCTGATGGCCCATCTTTATTATGTGCCAATGAAAAGCAATGTGAATATTCTGTTCAATTACATGCTCATGAAGACAGTCAATTTATACCTGAATATGAACAAAGAACATCGTCTGATAAAGTGTCTAATAAGTATCACAAAAGTAACTTTAAAACTAAGCTAGGAGGCACGCCTTATTTTATTCAGAGCGATGAATTTCCGAAACCAGGTAAATGGCAATTATTACTACAATTAAAAGGAAACGACTTACCATTTGATGTTGATTTCAATTTGGGGTGTGCTTATGTATTTATTAACAGTGAAGGGACAAGCGCAAAATTTGTATGGCAATATTAATATTTTTCGCTATCAAGTCGTTCAAAAAGGATGAGGTAAACAGTCGCGCCTTTTAACTTCAACGTTATGCCAAGAAAATCTGATTCCATGCCTAAACCCGATGCGCCTAAAACGATGACTTTTAAGTCACCAAAAGAACTGAGTAAGTGGCTGCAAGTGAACCATGCCACTGAAAGCGAACTTTTGATCAAGATGTTCAAGAAGGGGTCTGGTATTCCGAGCGTGAACTGGAACGAAGTTGTGATTGAGTCGCTGTGCTGGGGGTGGATTGACGGAGTCAAGAAGTCGCTCGATGACCAAGCCTACCTTCAACGGATTACGCCGAGAAAGGCTCGAAGTAATTGGTCGAAGAGGAATACAGAACATGTCGATCGCCTGATAATTGAGGGACGCATGAAGGAGCCGGGGCTTGTACATGTTCGTGCTGCAAAAGAGGACGGTCGTTGGAAAAACGCTTACACCGCTAGTGAGATGAAGGTTCCAGCGGACTTTCTAGCAGCTCTGGAGAGCGTGTCGAAGGCGAAACAGTTCTATGAGACGCTAACCAAATCCGACCGCTACGCAATTGCTTATGGATTGGAATCTGCAAAGAAACCTGAAACCAGACAACGAAGGTTCAAAAAGTTCATGGATATGCTACTCAGCAAAGAAAAGCCAGACCTTGGCTTCAACAAGGGGAAGAAGGCATAACACGTTGCTCAAGTACGTTCCGTTCCTGCAGGCCTTCACTGAACGCGCTACCGTGTGTCGCTTAGCAAAGCAAAGCGTTAGGCCACCAGGTTACCCATGAAAAGTAGACAACTCCTTATCTTGGAATAGGAGACAATTATACCGAAGAAAACAAACAGCACCCTACACAGAAGCCTTTCGAAAAGAAGCCATATGCCGGCCTGAACAGGAAGGAGTTACAGCGGTACAGGTCGCAAAAGAACTGGGTATTCACGTCAACCAAATCTATAATTGGCGATTACAATATAAAAAGCTATCAATTGGTTTTACCTATGTCGAAAATAATACTAAAAGGTTACATCCTGGTACCAGAAATAGACCTTTTAGCGGTAAAAAATGAGTTACCAAGCCACATTGATCATACTCGAAACGAAGCAGGATGCTTGGTATTCGAGGTCTCTCAAGACCAGGAAAATACGATGCGCTTTAATGTTTATGAGGAATTTTCAAACAAAAAAGCCTTTTCTGCTCACCAGGAACGTGTAAGCAAATCAAAATGGGGTGAAGTCACGGCAAATGTCGAAAGGCATTATGAAATTAAGATAGATGCTTAGCATGTGCTTCGCCTTGCATGACAAACCGGTCAAATCGTTTCATGCCGTCAATGGGACCATCACCGCTGCGCAGCTCTACCCCTTACCTTGTTATTAGCGGTAAATAAAAACAAGCATAACCAAGTACAATATATCAATTTTAATCATTTTAAGTCGGCAATATATACAGACCACCTGAACGCGACGTGACTACTTACGTAAGCACCTAAGTGCCTGATGCCATGGAATAAAATAGGTGATTTAAACAGGGGAAGTATTTTGGTAAGCTCAAGTAAAATAGCACTAAATAAAATAAGCGCCAACACGCACATCAAGCTGTCCTGCTGGGACGTAATACCTCTTACATATATAAGTACATTAACAACAAAATATAATCTGGCTCCCCCGTATATTACCGCGGGCAGCCTAAGTAAACATTAGGCTTCAATAATAATGGACATTATATGCTTAATATTGAAACTGTAATCCCATATATTCCGTCAATAAATATGAACGTAACCTCCGATTTTGTCTCAGGTTATGACGGTCGTATATCCTTAATCGTAACATCAGGAGTTCCATGACATCATGAAAACAAAACCTTTTGTTGTAACACCAGATAATTACAATACTGCTTTGAATGTTCTCGGTACAAAGGTAACTGTACTGGCATCAAATACAGCCACCCAGTCTTATGAAATAACCCTGCAACAAGGAGATGTAGGTACGGGACCTCCACCACATAGCCATGACTGGGATGAATCATTCTTTATACTCAAAGGGGCTGTTGAGTTCATCTGTGATGGCAAATCAATTTTGTGTAAACAGGGCACACTTGTCCATGTTCCCGCCGGTACAATTCATGGCTTTAGCTATGGTGCAGATGGTGGAGAAATGCTTGAATTTACTGGGCAAGGCGGCTTAGCTACACGAATGTTTACGGCTGTAAATAATGAAATCCCTCCAGGTCCGCCTGACATTCCAAAAATATTAGAAGTACTTAGAAATAATGGGATAACCATAGATGGTTAAATATTTGCTTTAATCCATAATTAATTCATGTTTAAAGATAGGTATAACAAGGTCATCGAAATCGATCGTTCCGCTCTCTGGGACGCTCCGCTGTTTTACACCAACGCACCCCTTGTGGCTACATTACGTGTATACGAAAAGACCTGTTTTGTTCCGAGTCTTCATTTCAGGATTGCCACACCACGGATACATACTTAGTTATTTACGATACATAACAATATTTTAAACAAAGGAGTCAGACCATGGGTAAACAATATTTGATAATTGCGGTACTGGCTATCACCACAATATCAGCTCAAACTGTCTTTGCAGCTAAAAAGGTGAAAACCAATCACCCATTGGTAACACCTTATGCCGGGTCAATAATCTACAGCAAAGACGTTAAGCAGTATGATGAATATAGGGTATTCAAAGGCTGGGCTAAGCAGGCCAAGAAATACACTACACAAATGCTTGAGGGAAAAGTCACCAAGATACTGTATAAAAACCCGCCAGAGCGCTCGGTTCTGGAGCTTTACCGGAATTATCAAAGCGCACTAGAAAAGGAGGACATATCCATTCTTTATGAGTGTAATCAAGCGTATAAAGAGTGTGTCGATGGTTATGTTGGTGCGCATCTCCGTCAACAGTTCGGCATTCATGCCATAGGCAACAAAGTAGGACGGTACATGTATGCCAAGCTTGAACAGGAGAAACAAATCGCTTATCTCGTTCTTGCTGTGGGCAAACAAAGTACGGATGTCCATATCGTTGAAATGAAGAAAATGGAAACCAATAAGGTTGCCCTAAACCTGACTGCTCTGACGGAAGGTCTGGATAAAAAAGGTTTTGTAGTAATGGAGGGTATTTATTTTGATTCGGATAAAACCGAGTTGAAACCTGAATCAATGCCTGCGATTGATCAGGTGGCAAAATTGCTTAAAGAACGCCCTGATCTTAAACTTTATGTGGTGGGGCACACTGATATACAAGGAAGTCTCTCTCATAATATGAATCTGTCAAAAGGCCGCGCCAAAGCGGTTGTAACCACATTAACGAATGAACATGGTATCGCAGCAAACCGGTTGGAAGGTCGTGGCGTGGGCCCTCTAGCGCCAGTCGCCACCAATACTCATGAAAGTGGTCGTGCGAAAAACAGACGTGTTGTACTTGTGCAGCACTACTAACGTGTTTTTTTAATTGCCACATGTTATGTTTGAGTTCGAAAAAAAAGAACACGCATGGCCGGAAATAGTCAATCAGTCCTATACGGCAAGGTGTAATCAAAACATAACAAACAGGGTCAGTGCACATTTTTCTGTTAGTTAGCACAATTATTCTCTGACCACTTTTACCACTACAGAACTAAATGGAGAAAGGCAATGAGGAAGATCATACAGTTTGGTGAAGTTGTTGAAGGTTATGATATACCGGTTCTAAACGAGCGAGAAATACGTGCAGCTGCAGGGCTATTATTTTTAATGATGTTTATCTCGGTGATGAATGCAGCACTGGTTGCGAACTTTGTCATGTTGAAATTTGCGGTCATTATATTCCTGACCGATATTATCATCCGTGTGTTTATCAGCCCACGCTATGCACCCACCCTAATTCTTGGGCGTTTGATCGTCAGAAACCAGAACCCTGAATATGTTGGCGCTGCGCAGAAAAAATTTGCCTGGTATATCGGTGTTGTATTGGGTGTACTTTTTTTTACCTTCACCGTTGCGATGAACACAGTTAGCCCGATTTCCGGCATTATTTGTTTTACTTGCCTGATATTCCTGTTTTTTGAAGCCGCCTTTGGTATTTGCCTGGGCTGCTTGTTCTACCCCATGTTTTTCAAAGAAAAGGTGCAATACTGCCCTGGAGAAATTTGCGATGTACATGACAAACAGGACATACAAAAAACATCCTTGTCGCAGATTCTCATCGCGCTTGGCTTTATTACATACATTATTGCAATAGTCATTATATTTAATGAAAGTTTTAGAGAAATTCCCTATGACCTGTTTAGCTTGGATGACACAGGCGCTTTTAGAGAGTGGAAGTAACACGGGTTAATATATAATGGCGAAATATGGTGGCTGGAAATAAAGACCTCCAACGGATACGTAAACACGCCGCCAGGCTCGCGCGTTAGAATCTAATAGGGAAATTGCTCATGAGGCTGAATAGACGATATAAAATATTAATAATATTCGTTTTGAATATTATTTTAACTAGTATAAGTGGTTGCAGTGGCTTTAAATATTTAACTGCGTCATTTAAAAGCACAAGCGATTTTAATAAGTCAGATACTAATCCTGATGTTAGATTCAGAGGGAATAATAAACAATATGCAAACCATGTGGGCATATTTACACCGAAGATAATAGCTATTGTCGAAGATAAAATCGGTGTAAAATTCCTAAAAATGCCAATAATATTTATATGCGACACCTGGAGCTGCATCAAGGAATTTACAGGTCATAACTACAAGCCCAGGGCTTCAACCAATAAACGTGGTATCTTTATATCTCCCAAGCTTATTGGTGATTTACAAACAACTGAATTTCTCATGCCACATGAAGTTACCCATGCCTTATGGGCAGATAAAGTAAATAGCATGTTTCATCCTATTCCGCCTGCCTGGTTTACAGAAGGCATCGCAACTTTTATAGCAAATGGTGCAGGCGCTGAAAAAGTGCCAAGAGAAAAGGCAAAAGAGTCAATAATAAAAGGAAAATATTTTATACCAAATAGTGATGGAAAAATAATGTCTGCCAAATATGGTGGGGCCTGGGGGCTAGAGCAACCCATGTTTTATCGACAAAGCATGTTGATGATTGAATACATGCGTACTATCAGTCATGATAACTTCAACAATCTCGTAAAGGACGTATTTTCCAAGCAAGTAAAGTTTAGTGACCTTTTTTATAAGTATTATAGCACCACACCAAGTGCTCTTTGGTTAGAGTATGTTGCTAAGGTGCGGGGAGCCTAACTATCGAGTCAGAATAGACTGGCAATAACCCTGTCGCAATGAAGGTATTAGTATAAATATCAGGAGTGCAATATGACAAAAACAACCATACAGACTGGAAGTTGCCTTTGCGGATCAGTACGAATTACTGCAAATAACCCCAGCAATAAAGTAAGCGCATGTCATTGCGGAATGTGTCGAAAATGGGGAGGTGGACCCTACATGGAAATCAATTGCGGAACAAATGTTTCATTCGAAGGTGAAGATAATATTAAGATATATAACTCTTCAAAATGGGCGGAGCGCGGCTTTTGTAAAAAATGTGGAAGCCATTTATTTTATCGTTTAAAAGACAGTAAGCAACACATGATTGCTGTTGGTCTTTTTGATGATCAAGCTCACTTTGTTTTCGACACCCAGGTATTTATAGACAGAAAACCTTCTTTTTACAGTTTCGAGAATAAAACAAATAATATGACCGAAAAAGAAATATTTGAAATGTATGGCTCACCATAAAATCACATAGCAAGGCGCTCAAGCTGCGGCACCCTGTTGGTTGGCTGCTTGGCTTAGCGTGATAAGGAAAATGATTCTATCTAAACGCGACATTAAAATAATTATAATTGCCTCGGTTGCAATGGCAATAATTGAAGGTATTCTGATTGAGTTGAGTGCATCGGTATCTGCAATTGAGCAGTTTAGCAATCCACCGGAATGGCTATTAACCATCATGTTCTTTGTATTTAAGGGCTTAATTGCTCTACCAAGCTTTATCGCTGGCACGATCACATATAAAAACAGCCCTTTAATTGGTGGCTCTATTGGTATTTTAGGTGGGTGCCTGTTCATTACAGCGTACTATATCCCAATGGGCAATGATTTATTGATGGCCAATGCAACCAAAGGTTTGCTTATTGCAGCCGCTGTATGCTCCGCGGCTGCCTACACAGGTAAACTTTTACAAAAATATATGCCTTATTACAAATTGTCCAGCTTGAACGACGCAAATAACGCGCCGCCAAGTTAACCCAAGCGTGGGTTTTAAAGGAACTAAAATGGAATATCAACTAGCTCAAGTTAACATTGCCAGGATGAATGCTGATATTGAAGATCCAGCAATGTCAGGTTTTGCTCAACGCCTGGAAGAAATAAATGCATTGGCTGATTTCAGCAAAGGATTTGTATGGCGTTTTAAAACTGAAGAAGGTGATGATACTTATTTGCGACCTTTCGACGACACTCGGATTTTGTTCAATATGTCTGTCTGGGAGACGGTGGAAGATCTTAAAAATTATGTTTATGCATCCAAGCATATCGAGCTTCTTAAATCTAAGAATGATTGGTTCAAAAAGCTGGACGAAGCGCATCTAGCATTATGGTGGATTGAGAAAGGGCGTATACCATCAGTAGAAGACGCTCTCGAAATACTTGAACTCATAAAGACAAACGGACCATCACCAAAGGCGTTTACTTTTGCGAAACCATACCCCAAGCCCAACAAGACACTCCAGTCGCCTCAATATAACGGCACAGCTGAACTTTAACGATTGTTTTAATTTATATTCATTGGAGAGCTTAGTGAACAGAATTTGTATATTAATTTGCTTTATCATCTTATCTGGTTGCACTGGTGTTGCTGATTTGAAGAAGCCAGTCAAGGAGCAATTCTTTACTTTATCGAACGATTATGTGCGCACGCAGGTTCGTGGATGGGCTAAATTTAAGTGGGTTGAAGGATTGAAAGCTGGCAGATATACATCAATTGGAGAGGATGAAGAAGGGGTGTATTTTATAGGGTCTGGTTTATCTGTTATTAAGTTAGCCAATGAAGAAGCAGACGCATATATACAGACAGGAATAATTCCAGAAAAAGCATTAAAAGGGAAAGGAGTGCTAGAATCAGCTCTTCACGTAGGCGGAATCTGGATACCTAAAGAAGGTGTAAATGCAGATTCAAGGCTATTTTATGAAGTGAGAAATACCACGGATGGAAGTCAGTTTGGTATTACTGGGGCTGCTATTGTTTCTTTGACTGAAGGCGCATTAACCTATATACCATATGGGTCAGAGAAAGAATTTATTAGGGGCTTAAATATAATTGACAAATAAAATCATACAAGGCAATTAAGTAAAGTGCTCACTGTATACTCCTTCCGACTGTCACTGACCTTAGTCGTTGGCAGACAAGCAATTATAATGAGGACTAAACATATAGCATCATGCGCTCTTGCATATACATTAGTTACATTTCAACTCACAGAAATGGCATATAGTGCTCTTTAAGGATCAATGTCAAACATTTAACTAATATACATATATGAATTATGAGAATTTGGGATGTACATCCAGGGTATTTAAATCGTCAGAGTTTGCTCGGGGAACATCGAGAACTGCACGGGCTGGTATCGATACTCGTCAACGGCAAAAAGGGCTACTCTAAACACCCAGAGACTTTGCGGTGGGTAGGCCACGGCTGGGCAATAAAGCAAAGGCACCGAGTACTGGCGTGTGAAATGAATCTAAGGGGGTATACAGATAAGTCTCCTGTTAAAACTAGAACAAATAAAGGGGTGTGGCCATCTGACTATATTGATGAACCTCATGTTCAGTTTGAGTTATTGAGGGAAAAGTATAAGGATAAAGAGGCAGGTAGAATACCATTGCCTGGCAATGAACAAGAGCTATGGAGCCACCATAAGTACTCTGTTTTAGCTCGTGATCCAGAAAAATATATAGAAATTGGGCTCAGGGTTTCTAGTAAAAGTATTAGTTTTGAACACCTTTCTATAGATTTAATTACAACCTTACGTCACCCCCCAAGTAAGGGTGGCATTAGAAATGCTTTACAGCACATGTGGGGCTATATTTCAGACGAATACAATGCAAAAAACAGAGGTAATATTGAGTCTTGGTCATTAAAGAAGCTTTTAACTCTGACTCAGCAAAATGCAATAAAAGTCAATGAACCATATCTTCTTAAATCTACAGCATTAAGTGAGTTAATGGTTTGGCTATAACCACGTAACTATAGGCCTATAATGTATTTCCGTCACAGTGGACTTCCCAGGGTTTGCTAGAGACTCAAAAGCCTTATAATGTAACTCTATGAGAGGTGATTATGAGTAGCGGTAAAAGGTACACAGAAGAATTTAAAATTGAAGCAGTCAAGCAAGTGACAGAGCGAGGATATTCAGTAGCCGAGGTGGCAGAGCGGCTGGGAACGACAAAACATAGTCTATATGCCTGGCTTAAGAAATATGGGGAACAAAGCCCGCAACAGGTCAGCAAAGCTGAGAGCCAAGCTGAAGTTGCCCAGTTAAAAGCTGAGCTGCGACGAGTGACGGAGGAACGCGATATTCTAAAAAAGGCCGCAAAGTACTTTGCCAACAGCCCAGAGTAAAGTACGCCTTTATCAATGAACATCGTAATGAGTTCCCCATCACCGTGATGTGTCGTCTTTTCAGGATACATCCCAGTGGCTTTTACGCCTGGATGGAAAAGCCAGTATCAGATCGTGAAATAGAAGATCAGCGGCTGCTGAAGCTGATTAAAGAGTTTTATATTGCGAGCGGTGGAACTTACGGTAGCCCATGGATTCATCGGGATCTGCGCGAAGCTGGTGAGACGTGTAGCGTTCACCGGGTTGCAAAGATAATGCGTAATAATAGGTTAAAAGCGCAGATTGGATACAAGCGCCGCTATATAAAAGGTGGCAAAACAGCAAATGTTGCTGACAATATTCTGGATAGGAACTTTGATCCAGATGCGCCCAATAAATTTTGGGTGAGTGACATTACGTATGTGCGAACATACGAAGGTTTTTTATACGTCGCGACAGTGCTTGATTTGTTTTCACGCAAAATCGTTGGCTGGTCGATGGATAAGCACATTGATCGACACCTGGTTATAAATGCATTATTGATGGCCGTCTGGTCCCGTCAACCAACCAGTAAGGTATTAGTGCATAGTGACCAGAGCAGCCAATATGGCAGCGCTGATTATCTGGCATTTTTGAAGGCAAATAATCTAGCGCCATCCATGAGCAGACGGGGTAACTGTCATGACAATGCAGTTGCAGAAAGCTTTTTTGCAACCTTTAAGAAGCGGGTGACCAAAAGGAAAATATACACTACCCGTGAAGAAGCTAAGACGGAGATATTTAATTTTATTGAAATGTTTTACAATCCAGTGAAGCGGCATAGTCATACCGGAGGTGTGTCGCCCACTAAGTATGAAGAAGCTTATTTTTCGAGGCTAGAAAGTCTCTAGTAAAGTCTGGGAAGTCCATGGCACCAAATACAGGGTCGAGCAGTACGAAACCCGTATTTCTTTAATGTTCACTGGACTGCTGTTATCAAAGAGACAAAAAATGATCAATTGTACGCGGTTGATACCTGACATAGGCGTAATGGTAAAGAGTCAGTGATTTTAGCGTTAGAAGAATGGATGGAGAGTAAAGAAAGGCCTTGATGCGAAGTATTTTTTCGATAATATAGTATTTATATCGAGTCGCTCTCTTCGCTTTGCAAGAACTTTGCTGCAGCGTAGCTCCGTCTCACAGTATGGACATCAGGAATAAACCAGTAAAAAAATGGCATACGATATTTCAGCTGAAACTATTACAATATTTATTGGTGTGATCACCCTTATCATAGGCGTGGCTAATTCAATAGTTACTAATAGACAAACCGTTAAATCTCATCATTTACAGATTATCCTCACTATTTCAGAATCATTCAGGAAGGACTGGGAGTCTAGCTGGAGTAACATACTGGATGAAATTGAGGTTAATCACTTAAGTCCCAGAAATGAAGCGTTACCTGAAGAACATATACGAAATATCCGCTTTATGTTGAATTGGGCTGACTGGTTAGGCGCGATGAAATCTTCCGGGACATTAAAAGAACTTAATATACTAACATCCAGCATTGGCGTCCCGATAAAACGGATAATTAATGCAGGCTACACCATAATAGAGTCGGATTGCAAAGCTTACGGCGCGGAGTATTGGCGAAACTTATTTGTTGTTGCGGAACATTTAGATCTAACGTCTACGTTAATATTAAGAGATCAATATTCCTAACTGCCATCTAGCCGTTTCTTAGTAAAGACGCTGCACTGCACCCTTATAAAAACAAAGTAACAGTAAAAATAATACTTAATTATATAGTTAGTATTATAGTGAATTTATGCAAACCAAATGATGTTTGGAGTCATTCAGTAGGCAACCATGACATACGAAGAATTCAACAAATTTTGCAAATCCCTTCCTGCAACGTCATATGTCATTCAATGGGGGAATTCACACGTGTGGAAGGTAGGAGGAAAAGTATTTGCTATCGGTGGTTGGAGTAATTCTGATAAACCCGCGTTCACCTTTAAAGCATCTGAGCAGAATTTTCATTATTTGTGCGAATATCCCGGCTATCAACCAGCACCTTACTTCGCCTCGCGTGGCATGAAATGGATACAGCAATACGATGTACCTGATACTGAGGATGATGAACTCATGTACTATTTAAAGGAATCTCACCGTATTGTTTCTCTAGGCTTAACCAGGAAGAAGCAAAAAGAGCTTGGCCTCAATCAGGATTAAGCAGACTTGCAATTATTAGTTAACAATAAACCCTTTATGTCCAGTTTTATTGTATTATAATACATAAATATATCTGCTGAAGTTCAGAAAGAAATAAAAAGTATCTCTGTTTTTGGCTAGATGCACGTTCGTTGAAGCAATTTTGCATGCCTCAGTATTTCTTGTATTAATTATTATCCTATTATTTACTAGACATAATTTTTTGATATATAGAAAAATAACAAAAATGAGGCATAACATTACAAACAAAAACATGTCTGGCCCATCGCTGCTACGCAGCACGGTCACTTACCTTGTCGTTAGGCAGCCATGAAAATAGCACTAAGATTAATCGGCATATTTTTACTTTTGATAAGTACAGCAAATATTATTGCTCTATACTTTGTCGATTTAGAGTTACTTAGAAGCCCTATCACGGCGATTGTGAGATATGTGCTGATGCTGGCCGCCGGCTTGGGGTTTCTCTTTCTGTATAAGTGGGGCGTGGTGATTTTCTTTACTTCCTTCTTTATAAACTGGATGACCTATTTCACGGTCTACTCTGGCGAAGGCTCACTCGTCCCTATTTGGTTAACTATCCCTATCCCTATGATTGTGGCTTTGGTTAGTTACTTCGGGTGGTCTAAACTCAAGTGGTCTGATAAAAAGAGTATACGTCATGTCTAACATGCTCACCAGGATTTCACCTACACGTAAACACTCCAACACACTCTATGCTACGCTACACAGTATTAAATAAAAAGTGGAATACGATATATGGAGTGTAAATTATTTCGATGATGGAAATATTCACATAATAATGGAGATTATTAATGCATATCATTTTTTTAAAGTTTTCCGATAACAAAAACAAAGCCGGTGATTTTATGGATGGTCACAACCAGTGGATTAAACAAGGGTTTGATGATGGCATTTTTTTATTAGTGGGTAGCCTTCAACCCAATTTAGGCGGATCTATAATTGCTCATAATATTTCTGTATCTGAGCTACAAAAGAGGGTAAGCAATGATCCATTTGTAATGGAAGATATTGTTGAAGCTGAAATCTTTGAAATTGATCCTAAAAAAGCCGATGAGCGCCTTGCTTTTTTAATTAACTAAAATTAATGTTATTGAAACTAGCCCTGGATCTACAGTGCCCTATACCCCATTAGCTAGCCGTTATAATTATAATTAAGGACCATTTATGTTTAAAAAATTCATTATTACCTTTATCTGTATAGCCCTAGCCGGGTGCGCCACGACTTCCGGCGTTAATCCTGACTCTCTCTCTAAACCGTCAAAACTCACTGAATTTACGCTGGATGAAGATATTTCGGAATTAATGGTAGTTACGAATGCATTAGGCTCCAAAACTGAAAGAATCTCGGGTTTGACCAAGGGTCTTTATGTATCGATATATGAAGACGACAATGGTGTTTTTTACAAGGGCCCGGATAACTGTGTTATACAGAACAAAATCTCGGGAGGAATTTATTTACCCAAGAGCAACTCCGTCGAAAAGCCTGCGTTCTGGTTTTATAATAGAGGATTGCCTGAAAGTGAACGTGCCAAGGCGGGAATAATCGTAGCCATCGGTGATTCATGGGAAGAAGGCAGAGTAAGGAAAGACTGGTGGACAACAGTTTCAAATGGCTTGCTTGATGCAATAATAATTAAGGATTCAGATAAGTGACCGACAAAAACACTGGCAGAAAAAACAAGTCTATGCCTGTTGATGGTGCTGATATTGACTTAGCAACGAAAATGCTGAGAACATATCTGGATACTCAGGATATTAACCCATTACTAATTGCACTGGAAACACTTAAAACAGAACCAGACAATGAGGCATATCAGACAGAAGTGATTAATGCGTTCAATAAACTGAGGGGCATGCAAGGAGCTGTATTAACATATGCGCCCTATCTTAACATCTTTATTTCTGATGACCCTTTCGAAGATCATTAACTTTTATTTATTTGATATAGTCTCTATGTTTTCTGACTTCCACATATATTTTGATAAAACCATTTGCTACACCCAAAAATTGATATCTGATTCCAGATGTACTTTTTGCTACTACTACAACTGAGCTAGTTAATGAAGTTTGTAAGTTACAGCGACTGGGGCCAGCTACCTGACAGTGCGAATACACTCTTTGAGCAAGCAAAGAAGGACAGTATCTTTTTCTCACGTCCCTGGCTTGAAAATTTAACGACCATACTTGACGCTGATCAGGTTTTGATGCTTGCCTGCGTGGTGACAGAAAATAAATTGGTGGCTATCCTTCCATTAATCAGGAGTACCGGGAATTGCTTTTCCTCCCTTAAGCACCGCTACACCACACACTACAGCCTTCTACTTGCAAACGAAGATCAGCAGCAGATACTCACATGCCTGGCCAAGGGTTTGACCCAACTACCACTTCGCTCTTTACTACTGGAGCCGGTTGATGGCAATGACCGCAATATAGTCGGCTTGCAACATCTCATGGAAGCTTCCGGGTATCGCTGTGAGCAAATGTTTCGGCTGTACAACTGGGTTTATCTCGTACAGGGGCAGTCATTCAAGGAATATATGGCAAATCGTCCTGCCAGGTTACGTAATACGATAACCCGTAAACTACGTAAACTTGATCGTGAACACGGCTATGAAATTCGTCTTTTTACAGGAGACAACGTACCAGGGGCCATGACTGATTACTATGCGGTCTACACCGCCAGCTGGAAGGCGAATGAACAATATGTAGACTTTCTCGATGGTATTGTAGCTGCCTTTTCCAGGCCAGGCTGGTCGAGACTCGCCATTCTCTATGTCAAGGAACAACCTGTCGCCGCACAACTCTGGTTTGTACTGCGTGGTAAAGCGAGTATATTCAGGCTGGCGTATGATGAAGTGTGGAAGCCATATTCACCGGGTAGCATTCTGACCAGCTACCTGATGGAATACGTGATCGATACCGACAAGGTAGATGAAATCGATTTTTTGACAGGTAACGACACTTACAAACAGGACTGGATGTCTGAGCGACGGGAGCGTTACGCGTTAAGTTGCGTAAACAGTGTCAAGCCTCCCAGGAGGCATGAGAAGCTTTTCGTATTTCTCAGGCGTTTGTTTAAAAGATAATAGTAAACACTGCCCACAAACCATTTGCCCTAAGCAAGCCTTTTTTAAGGATCAGGCATTGTATGTGTTAAGATGTGATTAAATGAAATTATAATCTATGAGGATATCAATATGGCGCAATATGTATTTGTTTATCTGGGAGGAAATCATCCTTCGAGCCAAGAGGAAGCCGAAAAACATTTTTCGAAATATACGGAATGGTTATCGTCACTTGGAGACGCGGTTGTCAGCCCTACCATTCCTTTGAAAGATACACATACTGTAAGCCCTGACGGTACCATAGGAGAAGGGGGAAGCAGTGCCATGTCCGGTTTTTCGATTATTAAAGCAGACTCGCTGGAAGCTGCACTCTCTATTGCGCAGGCTTGCCCTTTTCTTGACATTGGCGGCTCACTTGAGGTATCTGAATTGATGCAGATGCCTGTTCAGTAAAAAATCTATCAAGCGTATTCAGAAAATACCGTGCAAGTATTAATGATGCCAAGATGTTCAAGTACGATTTTCATTTAAAATTCATCATGAACTGGGGCATGGAGCACATAACTGCCTGATAATATACTAAGTCGTTCATTTTTAATTTTCGCTCTCGTGTTTTTGATTTACTAACACATGGCAGAACAGTTTCACGAAGTCAGATCCACATACATGATCGTTACCTGCTGATCATGATATTGCGTCTGCTCAAGATACTGCCAGCCCAGACCCTGGTAAAATTCCTTCTGCCCAGGTGTGAACAGGTATAAACGTTCGATACCGTTATGTGCTGCTTTTTGCATGATGTGTTTCACCAGGGCTGTGCCGATACCATTGCCACGCTGTGATTTGGCTACATACACACTGGCCAGCCATGGCTCCAGCTCGGCGCGGGTGTCCATATCACACTTCACGATGGCTGCTGAACCCAGTAGTTCATCCGCGATTGCGACGTAGGTAGAAGGTACAAATCCGTTTTCGAGGTATGCCTGCATTTTATTAATGCGATCTTTCAGGCTCTTGCCCGGATTAAGGTCCGCCCATTCCTGCTGATGCCACTTGGCAAGCACCGGCAACTCAGATGGCACAGCCTTGAGGTTAACTATTTTCATTCAGACATGCCTTGACTATTTGCCATTGCCTGAGTTTTTCCTGTCTACTTATTGCTGCATGAGCAGGACTGGTTGAAGGCAGGCGATGATACTGCACATGACTGAATTCACCTGCAAGCATGGGCAATACATGCTTGTTGAATTCCTGCTCGGCCTTGGCACCGTTAAAAAATATGTATTTTATCTGTTTGTGTTGTTTTAAAAACACCCCGAAATCATTGGCGACAACAGAGTCTTTTTCGATCGCGGAATCAAGGCTACCTTTGCGTCTGCAGGCCTGCAATACGTCCCAAATGGCCAGCTTATGCATTTTTACCTGTCGAATACGTTGCGTATACTCCTGGTTTCTGTCGATACCGAGCAGTTCTTCAATGATAAACCAGAAGCTGTTTTGCGCATGCGCATAATACTGCTGTTTTTCCAGCGAGCGAATACCGGGCATCGAGCCGAGTATGAGTACTTTTGCCTTGCCTGTCGCAACGGCTGGAAAACTGAATATCTGCGTCATGCAGGTTGATTAAAATTCACGCGCCTCGATTTCCAGATACATTTTGGATACGTGTTTGCCGACGCTTTCATCAAAACCATGCCATGCCTTGTAGGCCTTTAATTGCTTGATCGCACCAGCCTTGATCTCATAATTTTCTAGCTCACGCTTGAAACCCGCCCTGACTGTTTTTTGTAATATCAGCAAATAATCCAGGAATGGCTGCACCGCTTCTGTGAATTGACCTGTTTTACCGTGGCCCGGAACAAAGGTTTGAAATGACAGCTTCTTAACATACTGCAATACCTCGATATTGCCGTGCATACTGGAGGTGTTATCGAATCGCCCCATGCGTTTGTTAAAGCTGTTGTCGCCCATAAACAGGGTTTTGCTTTCTACATGTTCGATCATGATGTCGGTACTGGTATGCGCAGGGTTCATGGAGTGGATCCTGAAATGCTGCCCTGCAAACTTCAGGCTGTCTTTATGTTTGCTTTCGTTTTCGGGTATTACCAACTTGGTACCCTTACTGGCGCCCTCGGTTAATTTGTCCATCAGATCGATCCATTGCAATCCGGCCTGGTCTTTTGCCATGGCGATCATTTTTTTATGGCCAAATATTTTTACCTTCGGATAGGCCTCCTTGATGGCATGATTACCAAGCCAGTGATCACCGTGGATATGCGTGTTAAATACAGCCACAACCGGCTTACTGCTGACCTTTTTTATCTCGACCAGAACCTGCTTGCCGACCTGATAGGTACTACCCGGGTCGATCAACACAATACCACTTGTACCAACGATAATACCCGGGTTATTCATGAAGCCCTTGTTTTGCTTGTTCGGCAACTCCAGCGGGCCATGCATGACATAAACATTATCGGCAATGGTTTCAAACTTGAAGTTACCTACACCTGGCAGTTGCCAGGCAAATGCAATGGAGGGAAAGATCAGTAGTGTCAGTAATAATTTTTTCATGTCTGTTACTTCTCGTGTTGGGGCGCGGATTAAGTTTGGCTTGGCATTTCTTTTATAAATATATCCTGTTTGTTATAAGGTATTTCGATCTGCTCTTCATTAAAACGATTGTAAACAATTGTGTTAAGTGCATCCAGAACCCGACCTCTTAGCTCAGGTATATCGATCCAGCATAGCAATTCGATATTCAGTCCTGAGTCACCAAACTGGCGAAACCTGACTCGTGGCTCCGGGTCTTCACAGACCTGTGGTTCGGACAGGGCGATCTCCATGAGCAGTGCTTTTACCTTATCTATGTCAGACCCATAGGCAACACTGACAGCGACACGTATGCGGTATTTCTCGTGTGGGCCGCCGGATTCATTGGTGATTCGGGTATTGCCCATGATTGCATTCGGGATGGTAATCTCGACGTCATCACGTGTAAGCAGCCGCGTACTGCGAATGCCAATATGCGTTACCTTGCCACGCTCGCCACTGTCCAGCACCACATAGTCACCAATTTTATATGGCGTGTCTGCCAGAATAAACACACCCGAAAAAAGGTTGGCCAGGGTGTCCTTGGCTGCAAATCCGATGGCGATACCGGCTATACCGGCCGATGCCAGCCAGGCTGTCATATCAACATGCCATGACCTGAAAATTACATACACTGAGAGTACAATGACAATAATGATGGCCAGATTTTCAAACAACGGAACTGTCTGCTTGCGTATGATCGATTTCTCGGCACTCGTACTCATGGCACGCAGCGCAATACGAATACTGCGTAGAATAAAACCTGCCCACAGGATTACCATTAGGGTAAGCAGAATGGATTCGACGATGCTTTGTACAGTTTTGCTGGCTTCCAGTGGCAACAGGGCCGTCATGATACCGATGAACAGCACACTCCAGAATACCGGCCTGCGCAGGGCGGTGACCAGTTCATCATCCCAACGGACACTGGTTTGTGAAACAATCTTGCCTACGATCCTGTGCACGATCATCGCCGCGACTGTTGCCAGGATAAAAAATAAAACCACTATGGCTATCGAAAACACAAACGGATAGTCGCCGAAAAATCCACTAACGGGTTTTAGCTGCGCTAAGATATCGGCAAAAAAGCCGCCTTGCTGTTCAGTTGATTTATTCATTATATTGTCCCTGTAGTTACCACGAACCCGGTTCTGCCATTACCTACTTTTTAAGTGCCAGTGTTAATCCGTCGGCGATGGGTAGCATACTGATGTCTACACGCGCATCATTGTTGATTTTAATATTAAGGGCACGTACTACATCTCGATCCGGGTTGGGTTCATTTTCCTGTTGTTTATCCCCTGCCAGCACTGAGCCAAACAGAAACACATTGTCGATGGCCATGAGCCCGCCCGGACGGAGTAACGCCAGTGTTTTTTCATAATAGTCATCGTATTCGGTTTTATCTGCATCGATAAACGCAAAATCATAGCTGCCTGCCTGTCCGTCGTCGATCAGCTCATCGAGTGTCTGCAATGCCGGTTGCAGACGTAAATCAATTTTATGATCTACTCCTGCCTGTTGCCAGTAGCGCCTTGCAATGGCTGTCCATTTTTCGCTGAGATCGCATGCCACTGTCAGACTGTCATCCGGCATCGCCTGGGCGACACACAGTGTGCTGTAACCCGTATAGGTACCTATTTCCAGTGTCTTTTTTGCACCCAGTAGCTTGACGAGCAATGCCATAAACTGACCCTGCTCCGGGGTGATCTGCATGATGCTCATCTCGTCGCTGGCTGTTTCTACTCGAAGCATCTGCAGCAGCTTACTCTCGCGCAGGGAAACGGCGCGTATATATTCAAGCATCGCAGTAGAGAACGGCAGCCTGTCTTTTTTACTTGTCATTGGCTTGTTTTCCCTTTGTTCGTTCATATAACTTCATCATTGTTGGATAAATAGTGCATAATGTCATCACAAATTATCAAATAAACAATTTAACCATGAAATACAAAGACCTCAGGGATTTTATACAGCAACTCGAACAAAAGGGTCAGTTAAAACGCATCCACGCAGAAATCGACCCACGGCTTGAAATGACCGAGATCTGTGACCGCACCCTCAAACAGGGTGGCCCTGCGCTGCTGTTTGAAAACCCGAAAGGCTATGATGTACCGGTTCTCGGTAACCTGTTTGGGACTGCCGAACGTGTTGCCATGGGCATGGGCGAGGACTCGGTCGAGGCCCTGCGTGAGGTCGGTACACTGCTGGCTTTTCTGAAGGAGCCGGAACCACCCAAGGGTCTGCGGGATGCCTGGGAGAAGCTGCCGGTATTCAAGCAGGTATTGAACATGGCACCCAAGGTGGTCAAGAAGGCGGCCTGCCAGGAGATTGTACTGCAGGGGGAAGAGGTTGATCTGGGCAAGCTACCGATACAGACCTGCTGGCCCGGCGATGCAGCACCACTGATCACCTGGGCGCTGGTTGTTACCAAGGGCCCCCACAAGGAACGGCAAAACCTGGGTATTTACCGCCAGCAGGTTATCGGCAAAAACAAGGTCATTATGCGCTGGCTTGCCCACCGCGGCGGGGCACTGGACTTCAAGGATTGGTGCGAAACCAACCCGGGCGAGCCCTTCCCGGTCGCGGTTGCATTGGGCGCCGACCCGGCAACCATCCTCGGGGCCGTAACACCGGTACCCGATTCACTTTCCGAATACGGCTTTGCCGGGCTGTTGCGTGGTGATAAAACCGATGTTATTCAATGTCTAGGAAATGACCTACAGGTACCGGCTTCGGCCGAATACGTGCTTGAGGGTGTGATCCACCCGGATGAAATGGCCGATGAAGGGCCGTTTGGCGACCATACGGGTTACTATAACGAGGTAGAGCGTTTTCCCGTGTTCACGATTGAGCGCATCACCCATCGCAAGGCTCCGATCTATCACAGCACCTACACGGGCCGGCCACCTGACGAGCCGGCTATTCTGGGGGTCGCACTCAACGAGGTCTTTGTGCCGATCCTGCAGAAACAGTTTCCGGAGATCACGGATTTTTACCTGCCACCGGAAGGCTGCTCCTACCGCATGGCGATTGTCAGCATGAAAAAGCAGTATCCGGGCCATGCGAAGCGCATCATGATGGGAGTCTGGTCATTTTTACGGCAGTTTATGTATACAAAATTCGTGATCGTCGTCGATGATGATGTTAACGTGCGTGAATGGGAAGATGTAGTCTGGGCCATGACAACCCGTATGGATCCCGCCCGTGACACCACCATGATAGAGAACACGCCCATCGACTACCTGGATTTTGCCTCACCCGTATCAGGGTTAGGCAGCAAGATCGGCTTTGATGCAACCAATAAGCTGCCTGGTGAAACCAGCCGCGAATGGGGGAAACCCATTGAAATGACCGATGAAGTCAAAAAGCACATCGACGACATTTGGGACTCTCTGGATATATAAAGATATCAGCTGCAGTTTGTCGTTAGAATATTGACCGTGCAAATGATATGGTATGCACTTCATTCTGACGGATAATCAGGGGAATTACCCGATGCGTACAATCATGGTGCTTAATACCAAGGGTGGGTGCGGTAAATCAACTATCGCAACCAACCTGGCCAGTTATTACGCCTATGAGGAAGAGCAGAACGTCGTACTCGAAGACTTTGACCCGCAGGGTTCAAGCACGGAATGGCTCAAGGCCAGGCCCGAAGAGTACCCGGAAATCACCGGTATTCGCGCTTGGGAAGAACCCGCGCGTGCACCGAAAGGCACTGATGTCGTGATCATTGATGCCCCGGCCGCCACTTATGGCAAAGACATGACTTCACTGGTCAGGCGTGCCGATACCATTATTATCCCGGTATTACCTTCCCCTATCGACATGCGCGCGGCTGCCCGTTTTGTGCATGATTTGCTGTTACAGGGCAAGGTCTCGCGTAAACAGACCAAGATTGCGGTCGTTGCCAACCGTGTACGAGAGAACACGCTGGTCTTTCATAGCCTGGAAAAATTCCTTAAAAGCCTGAAGATACCATTTATTACCACGCTGCGTGATACGCAAAACTATATCCGGACAGCAGAACGCGGCATAGGCATCTATGAAATGGCCCCTTCCAGTGTCTACCAGGACCTCGAACAATGGGAACCGCTGACAAAATGGCTACGTAGCAAGCGAAGCCTGCCCGATGCGAAGAAATAAACAATAATTAGCGGTAATATAGTTAAACTTTACAAATCCTTACAAAAATAAGGCAATAACCTTTATTCCCGAGGGTTTTAATTGGTTATTATTTAGGTGAAAATGCACATCCTTTTGTATCCACAGAACTGGCCCTATGAAGTTTAAAGTAAGTATACCTACTACAAGGCATGAATTTACCTGCTCAGATAATGAAACCGTACTCGAGGCGGCACTGAAATCGGAAGTCAGTCTGCCCTATGGTTGCCGCAGTGGTCGTTGCGGGGCTTGCAAGGGTAAGGTGCTGAAAGGTTCGGTGGCATATGACGAAACGCCGGCCAAGCTAAGCCCGCAGATGCAGGATGAGGGCTATGCCTTTTTCTGCCAGGCCAGGCCCTGTTCCGATATCGAGATTGCCGTCGACGAGGTTGAAAAACTGGCACAGATCAAGGTTATGAAAATGCCGGCCAAGGTCGCCAGGCTCGACCAGATCTCGCATGATGTCATGCGTGTGTTCCTGAAGTTACCGGAAAATATTCGTCTGCAATTTTTTGCCGGGCAGTACCTCGATTTTATTCAGGACAATGGTGAGCACCGCAGCTTTTCGATCGCTAATGCGCCCCATGATGACGAGTTTATCGAATTGCATATCCGCCATATCGAAGGCGGTGAGTACACCCAGTATATTTTCGACCGTATGAAGGTAAATGAAATCCTTCGCTTAGAGGCCCCTCTCGGCTCGTTTGTACTGCAGGAGTCATCGCCACGACCGATTATACTCATGGGTGGTGGTACCGGTTTCGCACCACTAAAGGGTATGCTCGAACATGCCTTTCATATTGGCCTGGAAAAACCCATACACCTGTTCTGGGGTGTACGCTCACTCAGGGACTTGTATATGCCTGACCTGCCTGCTGAATGGGCGCGCCGTTACCCGCTGTTCCGCTTCACGCCCGTACTGTCTGAACCCCTGGCAGAGGATGACTGGCAAGGTGAAACGGGCTTTGTACAACACGCTATAACAAAGCATTACTCGGATCTGTCCAACCATGATATCTACATGAGTGGCCCACCGGCCATGGTCTATTCCGCTCGTGATGAATTTATGCAACAGGGCGTACCTGAAAAACAGTTGTTTTCGGATGCGTTCGAGTTTAATTCACAAATGGACAAGACCGCAGCAAATTAGTCCGCGCGCTAACCACGGCGTTTGTAGCTTCATGGGGGTTCCTGCGTAAAACCTGGCGAGCCATACCTTTACGGCCACTATGTTGATTGCTCAACTTCGGCCTCGTCTACATCATCAAAATCCGGTACGTGTGCATCAATATCATTGACCGCCAGCTTCAGGCCGTTACGATAACACAACATGGCTCCGTCATTATCGCCAAGGTGCTCCAGTAAGGCACCAAGCTCGAAGTAGGTTTCGGACCTGGCACCCAGTTCAACGCTTTTTTCCAGGTAGATCCTTGCCTTGCCCCACAGACGGTTTAACATGCAGATTCGACCCAGGCTTAAATTGACAATGGCATCCCGCCCATGTGATTTGCTCCACGATTCAGCAAACTTAAGCTGTTGCTCGGGCATTTCATGTTTTACCTGCCCATACAGGTAGACCAGGTTCTTGTTCCACTTGCGCTTGATCGATTCGCGCAGCACCCGTTCGGTAACAGCATGTGCCTGCAGTTGCAGCAGTTGTCTGGCATATTCCTGCACAACGGATTCATTGTGTTTTTGCTTTTTGTTTAACGTTTCCCAGCATCCTTCCAACGCGTTGACATCCTGCTGTTTGCCAGCGATGCTACGCACCAGCTCAACCGCGACCTCGATTTCCAGCTTGTCGGCTTCATCGGCACTGATGATGCCCAGCTTTCTGAACTCGGGTATTTTTTCCTTCAGACTTTTCCATTCTCCCAGCTTGCGGTAAAGCGACAATAACATTTCCATAATAAACAGATTAGTCGGATCTTTTTCCGCCAGCAGATTCAGGGACGCCAATGCCTGCTCTTGCTGGCCGTGTGCGATCTGTAACTCTGCCTGCGTTAACTCGGCAGCGAATTCTGCGTCCTTGTCACACTTCGATGCGAGTTGAAGATAATAGTCCCGCTTTGCCAGCAGACCCTGGTGTTGTGCTGCACGCGCGGCAGACAGGTAATTCATCAATGGCAGCTCACTGCTTTTTGCAGAGTTAACGAGTAATTTTTCTGCCTTTTTCCAGCGGCCCTCAGCCAGCGCACGCATGCCTTTATAAAAGTATTTCTGAAAACGTTGTTTACGATGCTGCTGACCCCAGGCATGCATTTGATCGGGTAGAAACAGGGTCAGCCTGAGTACACGAATCATCACAACACCAAGAATAAAAAAGGCCACAACCAGCATAATCAACATCGACAGGGTAGTTTCTACCGTGAAATCAGCGTAGCTGAACAACACATAACCCGGGTCTTCCAGCAGCAGCAACGCGCCGCTGACGGCCGTGACGAGTACCAGTATCAGGATGATCAGAAATCTTATCATTGCGGAGGTACTACTATTTGCTGTTGTCGAAAACTGACCAGCTGCTGCAAGGCGGCACCGGTTTCCGGGTACGCAACATCCAGCAGTAGTTTGTCGAGCTTATTCAGTGTCAACATGGCATTGCTGACCTCTGTGCTGCCCGCATGAAAATAGGTATTCAGCCATTGTTTTGCGAGGGCTGTATTGCTGCGCAATGATACGGAATCGTTGTTTTGTAATGCGAGCCTGATCATTTCACAACGGCTTTTCATTATCATCCGTACCAGCTTCTCTTCTTCTACACTCAGCAATGGCATGGTTGGCACATTACGTCTGCGAATAGTCAGCAGCGGCTTGATGGCTTCCAGCATGCCTTGCCAGCCTTGCTCGGGCTCGCTTGTTGTACCGGACTTTTCTTTATCGATACCGGCGTCTGGTACCGAGGTTATCAAGGGTAGGGAATCAATATTTTTTAATAACATATCTACGTTTCCGATATGTGAACTAATATCGGGCATATGCAAATTTTTTATCGCCTGCATTTCGGTCAGCAGTGTTTCTTTAATCATGATAATGCCGGGGTCTGCATAACCCTTTATCAAATCCAGTGCACGCTGCATGGCAAACAGGGTTGTTTCACGGTCGCGCATAATCTCATACTGGTTTCTGGCCAGGCGTAAAATCGATTCCGCCTGGATCAGCCTGTAATCTGTTCGGGATTGTTGATCGAGTTGTTGCTTAATATTGTCAAGATATTGTGACAACTGTTGTACCGAAACACGATTCTGGCCGGCGAGCTTTTCAATATGATCAAGCTGTGTCGCATTTGTTAACGTCTGTGTATCCAGTTTCTGGCTGAGCCTGGCGTCTACTTGTGTGGCCAGCTTGCCCGTGGTTTTTTCCAGCTCCATCCAGATAGCGTAGCTTGCAGCAACAGCGAATATTGCCAGCAGGAATGCTACGATGATGACAAGCTTGTAAACAAGAGGTATTGCTACATCCCGCGCAGGGGTTTGCGTTACGGTATCACCTTGCTCATTTGTGAGTACTGGCGCTTCCTCTGCCTCCAATACCTGTTCTTGCTGATTTTTGTTTTCTTCACTCATGCTCAACCCCTGGCAGATGACTGTCATACAATGAAGCCAGCGCCTTGATGATCGCTTCCACACTGGCTTCATCGGCAACGGCGATCGGTGCATCGATCCCTATTTTTCTGGCGTGCTCCAGCATCCTGTTACTGATGACCACATGCGGAGTTTGTCTCAACAGCGGCCTACCGACTTCTCCTGCCATCATGACAAGATTATCAAGCGCGTCAATACTGGTTGTCGTTACGGCATCGATCTCGCCTTGCCGCCATAGACGCAACAGCTCACTATTGTCGGTTTCGGGAACTAGCCGTTTATATACTTCGAGATAATCTACGCGGGCCCCTCTTTTTTCGAGTTGCTCGGCAAGATAACCACGACCACCCTCACCCCGGACTATCAGGATACGTTTTTGGCGTACGTCCTGCAGGCTGTCCAGCGCCAGCAATGCTTCACTATTATAGGACGGGCCGGGTTGTATATCGACTTTTATACCATAACCGGCAAGTGTGTTTGCAGTCGCCTTGCCGATGGCAGCGATGGATCGTTGTCGTAACACTTCAGGCTGCAATAGCGGCACTCCGTGATGCACGGCATTGGCACTGATAAAGATCACCAGATCGGCCTGGTCAAGCATCTGATGATGTCGTGGTGTCTGAGTATCAATGGCTACAGGCTGGATATCAATTGCCGGGAAACAGACTGCCTTCCAACCCTGTTCGACAATGGCATCCTTCAGTGGCCCTGCCTGCTGCACGGGTCGTGTGACCAGTACCGACCATTTTTTTACTTGTTGGCTTACGATGGATTTTTCCTTTTCAAACAGAAACCCGCTTCGTCATGCTGCCTGCCTGTTTAATCCTGCGCTGCAAATAATTCCTTGAGGATTTGATTGGCCCCGCGAGACAACAGATCCTGCGCCAACACATCACCCAGTTCTGCTGCATCATCGACACGACCACTGATAACTCCATGGATCATTTCGCTACCGTCTGCGCGTCCAACCAGCCCGCGCACGACAATAATGTCTTTTTCTATCTCGGCATACCCGCCAATCGGCACCTGGCAGCCTCCCTGCAGGCGTGCGTTCATGGCGCGCTCTGCCAATACACGGGTAAACGTTTCAGCATGGTTCAACGGAGCCAGCAGATTTTCGACATCGCTGTCGCCCTGGCGGCATTCAATACCGATCGCACCCTGCGCAATGGCCGGCAACATGACGTTTGCTGCCAGGGCTTCACGAATACGCCCTGCCATATCCAATCGGCGTAATCCGGCACTGGCCAGAATGATGGCCTGATAGTCGCCATCATCAAGCTTCGACAGTCGCGTATTGACGTTGCCGCGCAGGTCCCTGATATCCAGGTCAGGCCGGTTCTCTGCCAGTTGGCAGCGACGGCGCAGGCTGGAGGTGCCAACCACCGCACCCTGGGGCAGTTCATCAAGACTATTATATTCATTGGAAACAAACGCGTCGCGCGGGTCTTCCCTTTGCATCACCACGGGGATATGCAGACCTTCGGGCAGTTCCACGGGTACGTCTTTCATGGAATGCACGGCGATATCGCTTTCGTTGCGTAACATGCTTTGTTCTAGCTCCTTGACAAACAACCCTTTTCCGCCGATTTTTGCCAGTGGCGAGTCCAGCACGCGATCACCCTGTGTGCTCATGGTTACCAGCTCAACCTCCAGCCCCGGATGGCATGTCTGCAGGCTTTTGGCGACAAATTCGGCCTGCCAAAGCGCCAGCTGGCTCTTGCGGGTTGCGATTCTAATGCGTTCGATGGTCATGAATATTCCATTTTTATCTGTAAAGTCAGTGTGTTATCGTCATTATATCATAGCGATAAGCGATATAACGGTGCATTGAGGCAGAAATTATGACAGAATTAAGGCCAATTTGACTATTTAATGCAACTTGCAGCGTTATTGCAGGTCATATTACTTAACTTTTGTGACTTTATTTGGGTGTGTTATGAAATCAGTTTTCAGACAATTCAGCCTGCAGGCCTTGCTGCTCGGCATCATGACACTGACTGCTACCACATCCATGCCGGTACAGGCCGTGGAGATACCCTCAGCTGAAGACCTGACCAAGGTGGCGCAAATAGCCCGCGATAAAAACCTGCCTATTATCCTTGTCTACTCGGCTGATCATTGCACCTATTGCGAAATACTCGAAAACGAGATTCTCAAACCCATGATCGTCAGCGGCGATTATACCGACCGCGTGTTGATCTACAAACTGAACATTGACGATACCATGGAAATACATGACTTTGACGGCAAGGAAATTTCTGTCAGCGATTTTTCCATGAACCATGATGTTTTTGTCACACCCACCATGCTGTTCCTCGATGCCAATGGCAACGAGTTACACGAACGTATACTGGGTATTAATACCGTTGGGCTGTTTGGTGGCCGGGTCGACAAGGCCATTGAGCTGTCATTGGCAAAGCTGCGCAAACACCGCCATAAGGTTGCCAACAACCAGGCCATTACCCTGCCCTGAGCACTTCGGCTAACCCAGGTTCTTGATTATCTTTCGTACGCCCGGCACATGTCGCCGGCTAACTTCCAGCTTTTTGTCTGAATTCCTGAGCACCAGGAAGTGACCCCCGGCGGGTGATTTTTCCATAGACAATATATAGTCCTTGGCCACCAGTGCATTACGATGCACTCGTATAAAACGCTCGTTAAATTCCTCTTCCAGTGACTTGAGCGATTCTTCAATCAATACCTCGCCATCATCGGATACAACACTGATGTATTTTTGATCGGCCATAAAGTAAATAATTTTATTTACCGGCACCAGGCATATACGGTTGCGTGAACGCGTGCAAATATGTGAACGCACCTGTTGTTGTTCGTCGCTGACCTGTGCCAGCTGAACGCGGTTCAGCCTGCCCGCTTTTTCAAGTGACGCCTCAAGCCGTTCTTTCCTGATCGGTTTTAACAGGTAATCAACGGCGCTGGTTTCAAAGGCCTGCAAGGCATGCTGATCGAAGGCAGTAACGAAAATGATTGCCGGCGGATTCTCCAGCACCATTAAGTGTCTGGCTGTTTCAATACCATCCATACCCGGCATCCTGATATCGAGTAATATGGTATCCGGCTGCAATGTTTCACACAGTTGCAAGGCCTGCTCACCATGCACGGCCTCACCGACAACGGTATGCCCCAGCTCTTCAACCAATGAACGCAACCTGGTTCTTGCCGGCGCCTCATCATCAGTAATCAGAATATTCATTGTTGCTCCTGATAGGGAAAAATAACATCGACCTCACATCGTTCTGTTTCTCTCTGCATTTTAAGTCCGGCTGGTGGACCAAAAGTTATACGAAGGCGTTCGTCTATGTTCCTGACAGCCATCTTGTTACCCTGCGACTGGCCGACCTCATCGGGTGAAATGCACGGATTGATAATAATTATATTCAACCAGTCGCCCTGTCGCTCCCCCTTTACCTTGATCTCGCCACCCTGTGGCAGCTTCTCGATACCATGATAAATAGCATTTTCCAGCAAGGGCTGTAAAGTCAGCACAGGCAACAGTGCACTGTCGGGTATCTCCTCCAGCTCCCAGTTAACCGCCAGACGTTCACCCAGCCTGAGTTGCTCTATATGTATATAACGCTTGGCGGTTTCTATTTCATCGGCAACCTTGACCAGTTGATTGCCCTTGTTGAGACTTGCGCGAAACAGGTCAGACAGGTCTTCCACTGCAGACTCGGCATTCTCCGGCTGTGAACGTATCAACGCGGCGATCGTGTTCATGCTGTTAAACAGGAAATGTGGCCGGATGCGCGCCTGCAAGGCCTGGATGCGTGCATTGGCATGTGCCTGCATATGCATCTTTTGCTGGTATTGCAGATAGATAAATCGCAAGGTTATGGCGCTCAGGATTGCGCTGATACCCAGGTTACGTAATATGAAATCGACGTGGCTCTGCAGACTGTCGATAAGGCCAATATAAAACATGGACCAGTATGCCAGTTCACTCACAATCACTGTCACCAGCAACACAATGACATAGCTGAGGTAACCTGCCAACGTGTCGTTAAGCCTGATAAGCCACTTTCGCGATACGCACAGTATGCCGATACTGCACAGTGCAATCCATTGTATAAACAGCGACAATACCCCTAACCTGTCCCAGCTCAGGCTTTGCTCGATTGATGTGGTCAGCAATATGGCAATGGCAAGAAGCTCGGAAACAACCACAACGGTAAATACCATGCGTATACCGCAGAAGTCCGGCAGGAAAATATTTTCATCCAGAATACTGTCTTGATTGTCTTGTTCCATGGTATTTTTCTTGATATCTAATCCCTGTCCGTCACCATCATTATCAACCTTGCTATAGATTACTCTTTTTTTGCCTGAGTTCTAGTCATAGTTCGCGCCAACAGCGTTCCTGACAACTATTATCGACCCAGTTTCTGGTATACTTTATGAATTGGTTTAATTCAGGATAGGGCAAATGAGTCAAGACAACAGTAAAGATAAACTCTGGAAAGGTCGTTTCAACGAACCGACAGATGCATTCGTTGAGAAATTTACTGCCTCGGTTAACTTTGATAAACGCCTGTTTCCTTATGATATAGCCGGCTCAAAGGCGCACGCCCACATGCTTGCCAAATGTGGCATTATATCGCAACAGGATTGCGACCAGATACTCACGGGCCTGGATGACATCCAGGCCGATATCGAGTCCGGTAATTTTGCCTGGTCTGTTGAACTCGAAGACGTGCACATGAACATTGAGGCACGCCTGACAGCACGCATTGGTGATGCCGGTAAAAAACTGCATACAGGACGCTCACGCAATGACCAGGTGGCGACCGATATCAGGTTGTATCTGCGTGACGCGATAGATCATATACTGTCCGAGCTGAAACGGCTACAAATGGCCTTGCTCGACCTGGCCGAAACCGAAGCCGACACAATCATGCCTGGTTTTACGCACCTGCAAGTCGCCCAGCCTATCAGCTTTGGGCACCATATGATGGCATGGTTTGAAATGCTGACCCGTGACCATGGTCGCTTGCAGGACTGCCAGCAACGCATGAATGTGATGCCACTGGGGTCGGCTGCACTCGCAGGCACCAGCTACCCGATCGACAGGTATTACACGGCAGAGCAACTGGGTTTTGAACGACCTTCAGAAAACTCTCTGGACTCGGTCAGTGACCGTGATTTTGCAATCGAGTTTAACGCCACCGCTGCTCTTATGTTGACGCATCTGTCGCGTTTTTCTGAGGAACTGATTTTATGGGCTTCGGCACAATTTAACTTTATTGAATTGCCTGACCGATTTTGCACGGGCTCATCGATCATGCCACAAAAGAAAAACCCGGATGTGCCCGAGCTTGTGCGTGGCAAGAGCGGCAGGGTCAATGGCAACCTGATTTCCCTACTGACACTCATGAAGGGCCAGCCACTGGCCTATAACAAGGACAACCAGGAAGACAAGGAGCCACTGTTTGATACCGTAGACACAGTCATGGATTGTGTACGCAGTTTTGCAGATATGGTACCTGCCATTCAGACAAAAAAAGACAATATGTACCAGGCTGCACGCAGCGGCTTTTCAACTGCGACTGACCTGGCTGACTACCTGGTACGCAAGGGCCTGCCTTTCAGGGATGCACATGAAGTCGTCGGGCTCGCTGTACGTGCAGGTGTCGAAAGCAATCGGGATTTGTCTGATATGCCATTGCAGGAACTGCAAACATTTTGCAAGGATATCGATGAGGATGTGTTTGATGTGTTGACGCTGGAGGGATCGGTTGCGTCGCGTGATCATATCGGCGGAACCGCACCATCACAGGTACGAGAGGCGATCAAACGCGCGCGCCAGCATTTTCAATAACTTGCTTTGGTCGGGCTGATTAAATCAGCCCCGCTCCACAAACATTATAAACATATGGGCTAGCTAGTTTCAGATAGCGCAATATTGTCGAATTGCCCTACTGTCGGTTTACCCACGTAATAACCCTGCACGTAATCCACGCCCAGGCTGCGAACCGTGTTGTATACTTCTTCGGTTTCGACGAATTCTGCTACGGTCATCATACCCATACCACGGGCTACATCTACCAATGCTTTTACAAACAGCTGGTCGTCCTTACTGTTGTTTATATCGCGAATAAAACTGCCATCGATTTTAAGGATGTTGGCATTCAACTGTTTCAGGTATGAGAATGACGAAAAGCCAACACCAAAGTCATCAAGTGCGATCCGGCAGCCCAGCTGTCGGATCTTGTCAATAAATTCGATCGCCAGGTTGATATCCTGAAATGCAGCACTTTCAGTGACTTCAAATATTACCCTGTTTCTGTTTATGTTTGCTTTTTCAAGTTCTGTTCTTATCAGGTCAAACATGGCAGGCTCACCAACTGACAAACCGGACAAGTTAACCGTAAACGAAATATGCCCATAGGCCTCAGGTAAGTTAGCCAAAACACTTAATGCCTGCCTGACAACCCAGATATCCAGCTCACGAATCAAGCCAAACTTCTCTGCTGTTGGAATAAAATCACCCGGATAAAAATAATCCTCGCTTGACGTGCGCATACGAACCAGCACTTCGTAGCGTGATGGCTCTTCACCCGTTGTGGGTTTGATCGGTTGAAATGCCAGTACAAACCGCTCATTTTCAAGCGCATCATGTACCCTGTCTTTCCAGATAAGATCAGAGCCCATCTTCTCCTGCTGCAGATCGCCAGGCTCATATACATGCGCCCTGTTTCTGCCTTCTGATTTTGCTACGTACATGGCCGTGTCCGCTTTTGCCATCAACTCTACCACCGTTTCAGCGTGGTCCGGAAATATTGCCACACCAATACTGGCCGATGTATTCATTATTTTTCCACTGTACATGGGTTTAAGCTGGTTTATTTTGAAAATGATATCGTTTACTCGCGCCTCTATCTGTTCAACATCTATATTTATAAATGCAATTACAAATTCGTCTCCGCTCAGGCGCGCAGTCAGATCACTGGTACGAGACACTTTCCTTAGCAGGCCTGCGATTTGTACAATCACCTCATCACCCGCTGCATGGCCAGCGGTATCGTTGATAAGTTTGAAATGATCCAGGTCTATTAATAATAACGCACCCTTGGTTAACTGCCTTTCAGCCAGACTGATCTCCCTCTCAAGGTCTTCCATGAAGCGAGCACGGTTTGACAAACCCGTTAGATGATCCTTGTTTGCAAGTCGTAGCAACCTGTCTTCGTCATTTTTGGATTTGGTAATATCACTGGCCGTGCCACGGTAACCACTGAATACGCCATTAACAAAAAAGGGTGTCGCATTAAAACGCAGACAAATCCTGTAACCTTGCTGACTGGTCAACCATAATTCGGTGTTTTTAAACCCTTGATGAAAAGCACTGTCAGACATGGATAATATAGCCACATCGGATAGATTGTCATGTACAAAAATATCATTCATATTTTTTTGCATCAGTTGTTCTGCAGAAAAACCGATGGACTCGCTGACAGAAGGTGACAGATAGGTAAAATTTCCCTTCGAGTCTGTTTCCCATAACCAGTCTGACGATATGTCTGCAAAATCTGCAATTCTGTCCCTGATCAGTACTTCATGCTCTTGTATGGACTGGATACTCGAACGCATATTCTCGAGTGAAACTGCTAATGCGCCTAATTCATCCTTTCTTTTCTGGTGTGAAACATCAACAAACAGATCTCCTTCTCCTATTGCGTGACTGACCGCAACCAGGTCTTTTATCGGTTTGGAAAAATGCCATCGACTAATCTGGATCGCTATCAAGGCGGCAACCAACATAACAATCAATCCAACATAAAGTGCCTTCAGGAACATGCTCTCATATGGCTTTATTTTCTTATCCTTGGAAATGCTCAATAACATGAACAATCTTTCTTCTTCATGCAGGCTGTCGGCCAACGCAAAACTTCCACTATAAAACGATTTCCCTGCTACATCGATTACTTTCATTTCCCCAGGCATCATAACCGCCGTTATCTTTCCCAGGCTAAACAAAAAATCATTATAGGTATTACTGAATATCGTATTCGGCTTATACAACACAATATCCACATGCTGCATTTTTTTACGCTCTTGCAGGTACTCACTGTTGATAACCAGTCCCTGCATGAATACACCCACAACCTCATCCTTCCTGAATACCGGTATCGAATAGGCGTTAATAATTTCATCGTCAATAAACAAGTAGGCCGATACCGGCTTACGTATGTTGATCGTTCTGTTAATCAGTCGTGTATACTCTTCATGACCAAGAACTCGCCTTGAGCTAAACACTGCCCTTGAGGAAAAGCCTGTTGATTTTCTGAACCCTTTTCGATCTGAAAAATACAAGGAGATTCCGCCGGCGAGGAGCCTTTGATTGTCGGTAAGGAACTGCCTGATATTTTCCATATTGTTATTTTTTGCTAGCTGCTGGAATTCAGTGCTGGCGACTACGTAAGCCGAACTTTTTGCTAACTGGTTTCTTTGTTCAAGCAGTTTGTTTTTTTCTATTTCAAAGGCCTTGCTCAGTTCTTCATTCGCTTCTGTATTAATATGATCATTGACGAAAAAGATCGCTATCATACTCATACCCAGCAGGACGCCGGAGATCAGTGCGATGATGAACAGGGTATTTTTTTGCTCGATATTCATTTATTTAACAGGGCATTCCTTAAAACTACATTCTTTCTAGTGTTTCGACTGATACCCTGAAATATTAAAGCATTTATCGATTAATTATTGTGATTTGCATTAATAATCTCTTATATAAAGGCTTGTTTTTCACCTTGGACAAGCCAATATTAGATGCTATGTTTAAACATCATGAATTTCAGGTACCGCCATGCAAGACTCACTTGAATCACTACGAATAAAACTGGCCGAATTCGCTACTAACAGGGACTGGGAGCAATTTCACTCGCCAAAAAACCTGTCTATGGCCCTAATTGCTGAAGCAGCCGAGCTTGTTGAACATTTTCAATGGCTTACAGAAGAACAAAGTCATACACTCGATGCAGAAAAAAAACATGCCGTCAGTCATGAACTCGCGGATATACTCATTTACCTGATACGGACCGCTGACAAACTTGGTGTCGACCTGATCCAGTCTGCAAATGACAAAATCGCCATCAATGAAACACGCTACCCTGTTGACCAAGTACGCGGAAAGGCTAAACGCGCATCTGAGTATTCATTGTAGCAGCCGAAGTTAGGCTGTGCCCTACGTAAGTAGTTACTTTTCCTGGCAGAGTAAAATAAGAGCCCCAGTAATATGATGCCATTACTACGCTAACCAGCGTTAACATGCACCAATCAGACACATATCCCCCACGAGGCTTCACTGGCAGCACAGACCAGGCCAGGAATTTAACAATCTCTGTCCCATTTATTTACTAAAGCATTCCACATTCCGACCGCTAACAGATTAAAGAAAGCAAAAACAGGGATATAAATCAGGCCAACGGACAGGCGTCAAATTTCTGGCAATACATCACTATCGTCAATATGGAGAATTTACTTATGATCATGGATAAACTCAGTGCTGCCAATCATTCTATATTTGAAAGTTGCCCGAGCACTATCATTCGCGTTAACCAGAACAACAAAATTGTACAGATTTCACCCGAATTATGCACGTTACTCAAACTGGAAATGGCTAATGTGATTGATCACACACCGGCTGAAGCCAGTCCGTTGCTTGCACAGTTACTGGAGTCATCCGAAACGATTGAGATCACGACTGACAATGGCACCCCGTATCAGTTTTCACATACTGTTTTTGAGATTAATGAAAACGATATTGATACCCATGTATTCACCAACATATCGACAGTGCTTGACCTGTATGGTGAAAATGAGCGACTCAAGGAGGAAGCTCGTCAGTTGCAACTCATCGACCCGGACACCAGTCTGTTAACACAGCGAGCACTCCTGCTTGTACTGGAATCCCAGTTATCACAATGCAGGCGTTATGAAACATCTCTCTCGGTTATCAAACTCAATCTGGAAATAGCTAGTGACAGTCCCGATCTCAGGCTCAAGGCATTAAAAATAAGCCGCTTACTCAAGGACCAGCTACGCTGGTCAGATATGATTGCACGTTCGAGCGACAAACAGTTTACGATTATCCTCCCGGAGACAGACTACCAGGATGCACTCAATCTTTCCGGCAAGCTGACCCAGGCAATTACACAATGGAATGATGATTTTATTGTCAATATCGGCATTGTCGAATGGTCTAAAACCATGAGCTCGTCCGACTTGCTTGATTACTGTGAGCAGGAAGTAATTCAACATAAATCCGGACAAGATGTCGCCTAGTCATTGGTACCGTTTGCATTAGAATATGGCACAAACAAAAAGAAAGCGTTTTTATTCCGAAGATGAACAAACGGTAGAAGCTGTTCGCAGCCGGTTTTTGCAAGTCAACAATGACAGGCTGAGCACTGTTCGAGATACGTTAAAAACCAAGCAGAAACAATTTCTCGATATATTACCTTTGTTGTTTCATTATAATGAGCCGAAATTGCCCGGTTTTGTGGGTGAAGAATGCCCAATCGGCATTTATGACTACACTCCGAACAAAAAGAGTACAGAGGCTGCACAGTCACTGGCAAAATCCTATAGTGACAGGCGAAACCCACTTCGGCAATATCATCTTTATGCTTTATATCTGATCGGCTCTGCAGGCACAATTGCCTATACTGACCGCAGTGATCTTGATATCTGGGTTTGTCACCGCAGTGATCTGACAGATGAACAGATTGATGCCTTGCAATCCAAATGCGATAAACTGTCTGAATGGGCAGAATCACTTGCTCTCGAAGCTAATTTTTTCGTTCTGACACCGGAATCCATTCGCGAAGGTCGAATAGAAACCCTGTCTGACGAAAGCAGCGGCAGTGCGCAGCATCAATTACTGATAGAGGAGTTTTATCGCTCCGGACTATTATTATCCGGTCGCATACCTGCCTGGTGGCTTGTCCCTCCTGATAAGGAGCACACCTACTACCAACACCTTGAAATGCTCTTGTCAAAAAAAATTATTCAGGAACATGACATCATAGATTTTGGCGACGTACATTCCATTTCTGCGGCTGAATTTTATGGCGCAGCTCTGTGGCAGTTAAACAAGGCAATTACTTCGCCATATAAGTCGATACTCAAATTACTTCTTATGGAATCCTATGCGAGCGAATACCCCAAAACTGACCTGCTTTGTACACGCCTGAAACGTGCGATTTATGAAGGTGAAACCAATATCGACAAACTTGATTCCTATGTTCTCATGATTAACAAGCTTGACAGTTACCTGAGCAAACAAGAATCCATGCATGGACGCCTACATCTTGCAAGACGATGTTTTTATTTCAAGGTACACGAGTGGCTTACGGATAATACCGGTCAGAAACAGGGGCGCGCGTTCGACATCATGTCAGAACTCACTACTGCCTGGAGCTGGACACGTGATGATCTGTTACTACTCGATTCCAGAGAAACCTGGAAAATTGACCGCGTACTCGAGGAACGCAAAATCCTGGTTGATGAACTCACACTGAGTTACAGGATGCTGACTGACATGGCGCGACAGCACACACAGGAAACCAATATAAGTCAGGAAGATTTGAATATTCTTGGACGCCGACTGTATACAACCTTTGAACGCAAGGCAGGAAAGATTGATCTTATCAATCCAGGTATCTCTGTTAACCTTTCAGAAGATAAGCTGGCCTTTGTTTATACACAGATCAATGATATCCCGACATGGCTGCTCTATCGACAGGATTATGAAACTGCCAAGACACAAAAGATAGCGCCTATAAAACGAACCCAGAATCTTATCGAACTTGTTGCCTGGTGTCACTTCAATGGCATTATTGGTAACAATACCTTGATCACATTGCACAATCAAATCAAGGGTATATCATCCGAGGATTTACTCAAACTCATCGACACATTCAAGTTCCATTTTCCAGATGGCAGAATACCCAAGGCGAGCATACAACAGCTCAGCGATTCTGCCTATATCTCGGACTCGGCTGTTTTTATCAACGTCGGTTATGACCCTTTACTAAGCCATACACAACGCGGACTACACCTGACCAGTAATCGTTCGGACGCCCTCAGTTTTGGCGGTAGATGGCAGAACCTCATCAAAACCTGTAGCAGTATCGTCATAACCAGCTGGGGTGAAATACTGACTAACCAGTATGACGGTAACAATTGCGTTCTGGAGTGCATTACCGATCAACTATCCTGGACACCTGTCTCAGCCCAACAACAACCAACAAATATTAAGAGCTACTGTTTTGCTGCCAGTTATTCTACATCTATATCCAGGAGAATTACCAAGCTGTTTGAAGACCTGGTGCTGTATTTTTACAAAAACAAGTGGGGGAAGCATGCACGTTATATACTACGTATTGAAAGACATTACGCCCTCATACAGGTTGAAAACGACACCCCGCGATACGAGATTGTAAGTAATGAATCAGAACTAATAAAGGCACTGGGTTCTCCGCAGGAGCAATTCAGTCCCTACCTGTTTGATCGACACACCACCGACAATAATGTATTAAAAATTCTTCAACGTTTTAACAAGCCCAACACTATTCAGCTGTTTTATTATGACAGGAAAGGCGAGGCTGATATTTATGTGTTGGACGAATTTGGCTCCTTGCATACCCAGACAATCGAATATTATGACATTCCAACCATGCTTGGTCATTTCAAGAATTTTTTCGATGCGGCTATAAAAAGGCATCACATGCGTTTATCTACCGAACTGACGACGGACAATTCGCTTAACTATGTATTCCATCCTGTACAAAAATCTCTCAATGGCAGCCTGCATATAGAATTGAATAATCAACCCAAGGTTTCAAGTAAGCTAAATTATTTTGATATACAGGTTATCGGTGATATTTTTAATATACAGAATGACACTTTTTACTTGTACTGCAACGGCAAGGAATTCACCAATCTCGAATTTGGCAATAATGTACTCAATGAGGCTGTGGCCTATATACTTAGCCAACGACGACTTGGAGAACGTTATCCGATATACATTACAGATATCGACATTAATCAGTCTCACTTATTGAGCGAGCAACCAATGCAAACTGTTCAACTGTTGTGCTACAAAAAGAAAATTGAAGAAAAACTCAACCAAACACTAAAACAACTTTGAACTAATCCGCTTTACGGAAATCGCTTAGTATTGACTTAATATCATTTTCCCATCTCCTGAAAATGATATTAAGTTTTTTCTGGTTTTCCACATCACTATAATGCTTTGGATTCAATGCAACAGCCACTGTTTCTCCCTGTTCTGCAAAAATGGCTATCTTCATCGGTAAATAGGCTGCCAATCCGGGGTATTTATCTGACATCCATTTAAGTTCTTCATGTTTGCCAAAAAACACCACTCGATACATGTCAGTTTTGTATCCTGCTTTAGTCAGGCCGATGTCAATTCTTTGTACACGCGACAGGGTGTAGCTGTGCTCTATAATCGTGTTTTGCAATGCAGACATGGCCTCGGGAAAGGCAAGCTTTGATCGTGCAATCATTACGTCCTGCGCGTTGGCATTGATACTTGCTGTGAGTATAAAAACAGCAACCAGCCAGTTTACTAAATGCTTCATAATGTTGCCTCTTCCATTATTGATTCATATAAACTGGTCATTTCATCACACAGTTTTAACAATTCATCATTATTGAATTTTTTACTGAGTGTAGCCGGGTTTATACTAACCAACTTAACCTTTCCTTCTTGCTCTATTAGTGTAATCCGGCAGGGTAGAAACAAACCCACCCTGGGGTCAATCGCCAGCGCTTCATTAAGCATGTTAAAATTACAGAAATAGACAATGATCTTTTTCTCGTCTTCCTTGCCTTTTTTGACGTAGCCCTGCTCAAAATGCTGTATCCGTATGATCCTGAAATTGGCACCAACAATCGCTTTTTTAACTGTTTCCAATGTATTTTTTAAAGACATATCGGATTCATAAACAAGGTTTGCTCTCAGGCTCTGTTCCTTTGTTTTTGCAGGTTTCTTTTCGAGTGATCTTATATAACTGACTATGTCATCTATCTGTTGATCCGACAGCCCTGCCTCACGAAATGAATTCATAGGCGTGCCTTGACGTCCATTTTTAATAGTGTCCTTGATCATGTGATCGCTAGCGGAATCAAGGAATCCTGCATTTGACAACGATGGAGCAATGATAGGCAGTGATCTTTCGCGTGAAAATGTCACACCTGTGCCTTTTCCACCACTTGCATCTTCACCGTGACAACTTGCACAGTGCTGACTATATAATTCTTTACCTGCCTTGTTGTTACCGTTTATTTTGTTACTTACATATAGCGGCGCAGGTTTCACGGACCAACTGCGTATATACGCTACCATGGCCTTTAACTGTGCATCACTCAGGTCAGAAAATGCAGGCATAACTCTGCCTGTTCTGCCCTGGCGGATGGTTTTTTCCAGGTATTCATCTGGCACCCGATCAAGAAAAGAAGGCAACGAGAGTGGCACGCCAACACCGCCTTTACCATCATCACCATGACAGGCAGCACAGTGCTCCAGGTATAAGCTTTGGCCATTTGGCGCAGCCACAACCTGGAGACTAATAAGCAATAATAACAATAACTTATATGTATATTTCATATAAAACACGCTTATAAATAAGAATATAATAATATTCTAAATATATAGGCGAGTAATATCAAGTTCAAGTCTATGATTTTTGATCTATATCACAGATTAAACCTCTCGGGGATTGCTCAGGACCTCAATCAGGAACTGGTTGATGTCTTCTATCTGTTGCAAACAGACTGTATGGTCCATGGGGTATTGCTTCAGCTCAACATTTAGCCTGGATTGCTTCAGGCTACTGACACACATCTCGGCAAAATCATAGGGCACGACCGGATCATGACTCCCATGCATAAATAATATAGGGGTATCCTGCTGCTGGACTTTGAACTCCTGTGCCAGGCTCTCCCTGAGCGGCAAATAGGTCGATAGCGCGAGGATGCCCGCCAGCGGCTGCGCGAATCGCAAACCCGTCTGAAGGATGACTGCGCCACCCTGAGAAAACCCTGCGAGGACAATATGATCAGGCGTTATACCATGGTTGCGTTCTTTTTCTATCAGGTATTCAATTGTTTTTTGCGACTGTCGTATGCCTTGCTCATCTTCCGGATATTGCGGCCCTATACCTTGTAAATCATACCAGCCACGCATCCTCGCGCCGCCATTGATTGTGATGGGCCGTACCGGTGCATTCGGTAATATAAATCGTACTGACAGGCCGCTTGGAAAACTGATCTGATCTGCGACGGGCACAAAATCTCCTGCGTCGGCACCCAAACCATGCAGCCATATTACGGTAGCATTGGCTGGTCTCTCAGGCTCAATAACAATGGCGTCATCGCCCTGCATAGCGCTCATTTAATGCTGCTTTCCATAACAATCACTGGCAAACCCCGGACATAAAAAAATCGGTATAGTCTCGCATAATAATGCAAAACCGTACCGATTTCCTGTAGCAGTAGTGCTCTGGCGTACTTAACTATCTGGTTCGAAGACCAGCTTCTTTTTATCTGTATCACCTTCGCTGTCTTTCCAGTCGATATCCAGGGTATCACCGATCTTGGCACCCTTGAATTTACACTGGATAAACGGGTTTTTTGAAACCGCCGGTCCTAACAAGGCATCCAGCACGACTTTTCCGTTGTGTTTTACTGTCAGTGTTTCAATGTAGTGTGCAGGAATTTTCTTTCCTGATTTATCTTTTCTGATGCCCGTTTCCATAGGATGTGTGATCAGCATCTTTAAGGTAGCAATCTCTCCATCGATCCAGGCACGTGGTCGTATAGTATCTGTAGCCATAATAATCCTCGCTTATTTATTCTGTTGACGCCGGATTAACCGCCGCATCCGCCAATAGTGACCTTCACTTCACGGCCAGCGCTGTATAACTTGCCACCGGACTTAACCACGGCAATCA
>Ga0316207_10000842_pt1 | contig 43022 bp, 39 predicted proteins | sample 6weekpyrite_MG_FD_204943 | JGI IMG/M metagenome (GOLD analysis project Ga0316207, IMG submission 204943) | Microbial mat bacterial communities from mineral coupon in-situ incubated in ocean water Damariscotta River, Maine, United States -... | ecosystem: Environmental > Aquatic > Marine >... | reverse complement strand
AAATCACTTTATAGTCATCAAATAATTCACTGAGCTGGTGCAAGCGTGCAGTCCAGATTCTATTAGTATCAAAAATAGTCTGGTATTGATCTTTATCCTGATAGTAGGCATCAAACAAAGCGTGGCATATATTTTTACGTTTTTCATCATCGAAAAAAGTAAAAAATTCTCCGCCTGCCCCAATTTGCTCAAGACAACCATTCATTAAAGAAGCAACGGGGCTACTCATAGCCGCGTAGAATTGTGGATTCTGCCTTAATATTCCCGATAACAGGGTGGAACCTGAGCGGGGTAAGCCTGAGATAAAATGTATTTGTTGTTGCATCTATTTCTTTTTGTAATTAGAACTTATGTCTTATTAAAGGTAGATCATTATGCGGTCTAACACAAAATCAAAGCTATACCGCAAACGAATGATAAATTTCACATACAGAAAATCTGTTATGTGAATTGGCCTGAATCATCCAGGCTTAAGTGCCAGCCTATTGCTGGCACTTAAGTATATTAACTTCTTGAAGGAAAAATCCCCTGCAAAGCGATACAAAAATTAACCCCCAGAAAAGGCTGCTGATTTTCATGCGCCTGGCCTGAACCCGTACTACCTATCGCCTCGGCCGCGAGAGTCGTATTCACTGTTGTATCCGTAGAAAGATAAGAAATACTTTCACTACGTGATGATTGGTCCTGTCCCATATACAGCTCACTAGTAGGCGTGGCAGAGCTGCCGCCTTCAGCAACCCCCCTGACAATGTGATCATGGGCAGGCATTTCGGCTTCCGTTAAGGCCACCCGCTCTGCACCACCCAATTGACCAATAGGTCTGTTGGATAAACCTGGCCCACGGCCTTGTTGCATTGGTGCTCGATTAGTCAAATTAGGCAGGCCCATTGTTGTGCGACCATCACCACCATAAATTGTGCCAATCAGGGAAAATAAAGCTGTATTGTTAGCAATAGGTAATAATTGGCCATCACAAAATGCCCAGCCACGGGGTGCAAAATTACAACCCCACATTCTTACTTCTGCAATAAAAGGTTCTGACATAGTAACTCTCCTTAAGACCTGGGTGGGTAAATGCCAAAAAGACAGATAATAAAGCTAATGGAAAGATAGGGCATCATGTTGTTATGGGCCAGGCTATTGCCTGCCATCGCCAGGGTTTGACTATTCATGTTTTCAAGCTTAGCCGGTTCTGCGGGTTGTGCTGCATAGGGTGTATCACCATCATCCTGTGATGCCAGTACATCGCTACCCGGGTTCGCTGAATTAGCAATATCACTGCTCGCGTTTAAGGTATGACGATGACTCGGCATCTGGTTAGTGTTCAGGGCAGTTCCTTCTGAGCCCATTTTCATTCCCAGGGGACGGGCTGATAAACCTGGCCCCTGACCTTGATGCACCGGTAATCGGCCGCGCATTTCGGGTAATCCAAATGTAGTCCTGCCATCACCGCCATAGGTTGTGCCCAATAAAGAAAACAGGGCATTATTTTCTGCTATAGATAAAATTTGACCATTGCAATAGGCCCACTGGCGCGGTGCAAAATTACCCGCAAACATGCGTATTTCACCAACATAAGGTTCACTCATCTTCGTTCTCCTTAATTAACTTCTTGACGGAAATAGACCGCTGAGGGCGATGCAAAAATTAACCACCGTAAATGGCTGCATATTGTCATGGGACAAACCAGAACCATTAAGCGTTACACTTTCAGCATTTAAACCAACCAGGTTGCTTGCTGGACCATACATATTAACGGGTTGCTGTTTACTCTCACGGGTATCGAAGCCTGCCGCCGCGATGTTTCCTGCGAAGGCTTTATCATTGCCATTACTCGTAGTCGCATTCATAGTATGGGTATGCCCCGCCATTTCATCTGCCGAAAGGGTTACAGACTCAACACCACCCCTGGCACCTATGCTTTTATCATGCACCGGAACACGACTGCGCATATCGGGTAAATTAAAAGTGGTGCGCCCATCGCCACCAAAGTGGGTGCCTATTAAGGCAAACAGACTTTGATGCTGGCTAATCGGCAAGCTCTGCCCATCACAGCTAGCCCAACCTCGCGGTGCCCAGCCAAAGCCAAACATTCGCATTTCACTTATAAATGGTTCTGCCATCACATTCTCCTCTTTACATTTAGCGCGAGTCTCCCCACAATTTGCCCCTTAATTAGATATAAATGAGCTACAGACTTTCATGCAATCGATTAACCGGGCCAACAAAACTACACTTCGAAAATACACCCACAAAGATATTCCTTTTATGGAAACACTTTATGCCTCTACACGAGAGAACGAACTCTCAATGACCCAATTTTCTCCACAGGAAAAACGGGATTTTATAAGCCAGCAATTTAGCGCTCAATACCAGCATTACACCCAGCACTATTGCACCGATGCTTTTAATATCATTGAGCTTGACAACAAACCCATTGGACGACTTTTTGTTGATTACTGGGACAATGAAATTCGTATTGTGGACATCGCACTGATGCCTGAAAACCGCAACACTGGACTGGGTACTTATTTTTTTCATCAATTATTTGCCCAGGCCAAAAGCAGCGGAAAATCGGTAACCATTCATGTAGAGCATAACAACCCCGCCAGACGACTTTATGAGCGTTTGGGTTTTACACTTAAAACACAGACGAATGAAATTTATCTGTTGATGGAATGGCGACCCTGATACGACTTTAAACAAAATTTTTTCTCCCTGCTATTCTGAATTATTGTTATGTTTTCAGATGTGTTTTATCATTTCTATTGAGTCTAATTCACTCAGGCCAATCTAGGATTAAGCATTACTGATTTATGAGACTCACATCCGCTTACGCGTCACCACTGTTTCGTATTCAGTTTCCGACTTAGGTGATAGAAACAGACTTTTTTCACCAAAATTTTCATTGAAAAAAACATAGGTCCCCTGGGGAATAGAGAAGCTTTTCTCACCCTGGAAAATCACCGAAAATGCCTCCCAGTCATCCCCATCTAGCTGCCCCTTGTTAACCTCTGCAATAGTAAGCTCGACTCCATTACCCTGGTCATCTTTTAAGCAAACTTTTTCACCCGTAATCTGGCACAGGTTTTCGTAGTTATATTTTTCCACTAATCCCCCACAAAGACATCATGAAATTCAATAATTATCCGTAACCCATGATACACCCAGTTACAGGTATTACAATAGATCAAATAACCGATAAGTCAAAGTCAGTAGAAAGACTATATTTGAATGCCTCAATTATTTAATTTTTTTAATGGGATAATTGTTTACCCTTATCAAATACAATAAAGAATAAAACCTTGTCTGATATAAGCAGTCTACAGAATACAATTACCGATAAAATCATACTAAAGTATGAATTTTTTCATTTAAGCCAGCTTGATGCTTATAGCCTGAATCATTTACATAAACATTAAAAGCTTATAAATCCTTACTACTTTAGAAATTCTCAAGGTGTATTGTAGCTTTATTTTTATAATAAGTTTCGCTAAGCCCAAAAAGACATGTGTTTCATATCACCCTATGAAAATAGCAAGTTCCCGACCTGCTTCCCTTTTATTAAACATAATTAATTTCATCTCATTTAAAACATTCACCCAAACAAGGGATTACAAACACAAAACAAAAGGCTATATTTGTGAGTAGATAAAATAAGAAAATGGAATAAGCGTATTTAAGCAATCCCCAACCAGGAAGATATCATATGTCAGCAGCACCCTGCTTCAATCTAGATCGTCGCTTTAGCCCACGCACAAATATTAACAGTCAAATTAAATACAAGCTCACAAGTGATACATCGTTTACTATCGGTTTAATGCTTAATATCAGCCAGTTTGGTTTAGCGCTAAGTCTTGATCAGGAAATACCATCGAATTCACAATTAAACGTGTTAATGGAATCAGACAGGAAAGATGAAGCACCCATTGAAATTTTCGCTGAAATTGTAAAAACCTCTAAATCTTCCAATGAGTTCGCCTACACATATGGCTGTGTAATTTTAGAGGTGAAGGATTTTTAGATTTTTTCAATAAAAAATCATTGCTGCTTCGTTAACAAAATTGAATATCTATTCAGGGGCGGCCTGAGATTTTTTTCCTCGATAACCCGGTTTAGAAAGTATTTCCAGGTAAAAGGAATCAAGCTGTTCGGTAACGGCCCAATCTACTGACTTGTCAATTGCTGACAGATGAATGACTTCACTACTTTTCTCATCAGCGCCAAACCGACAGTCAAAATCAAGAAAGTCTACATCATTAGCTAATTTCTTATTTCGTTCTCTTTTTATGTACTTCCTGATTTCATGTTTAATTGCTTCAACGCGTCTTTCTGGTTTAATTTTTTCATCAGTTAACTTAAACGTTTTTTTCATAATAATCTCAAAATTTAACGGACATAATAATTATTGACTTGCAAATAGCATCAGTTACAGAACAGGCATTATATCCTGACTGACTCCCACTCTATCTATACATCTAAATACACTATTAGAAAATAGCCAGCTTAATGCCCGCCTTTGTGAAACCTCTACCAGAACAATTCAACATTTTATAATATTAGAAACAAACATTATAAAGCATCTAGCACTAAACTCCATATATTTAAAATCACCGCACTCCCTTTAACTACTAGAGACATGAGTTGAGGATACCTGCCTAAGACCGTCACCCGCATGGACGCGGGTGTCGAGCCACCAGGGAGGGTTTTACGGTGTGCCCTGTGATTATATGGCGGCAGGTATCCTCAATTCATGTCTCGAACAGGCTGACATGAAAGTTAATCTAGCCACAATACGCTTTAAACATAAAATTATTTCTGTAACCGGGGCAGCAGTGATTTAAAATACTTACAAAATTAAAACCTGCGCGTTACTCTTTTTGCAAACACACCAGCAATTTTTAAATTTCATTAGTGATAATATCAAACGAAGACAAAGTAATACACGGAGTATAGTCTGTATGAGCAAGTATTTTTCAGTGCAATCCTTTACACTTGCCCTGTTATTTTAGCGAATGAAGTATGAAAATTTCATTCGCATATAAGCTTAGAAATAAAGACCTAACGAGTGTCTTCGTTATGTCTATATTTATTATTCTATTATTTATCATAAAGGGTATTGATAAAAATCCTGGCATTACACAGAGCTGTGAGAGCTGTATACAGGATATTGGCAGCATGGACAGATCAGGACATTATGAAGAAATGCTATGGAATGGTGTTCGCCATGTACACCACTCTTCAAACGACAACCTGATTCAATTTACAAAACCAAACACACTACTACCCGATCAAAAAAAGCAGGCAGTTAAAAACTGTATTGAGTGTCACAACGATAAGCCTGATTCCGTATCAGAATCCCTTGGTGACTTGTGGGTGAAATACCCACGGCTTGACAAAGAGACAGGTAGATTATTTGATTTTGAAAAAGCAGTTCAATATGAGTTTAGTAAAAGATATGGTGGAACAAAACCCTTTTATAACGATGTCAGAATAACCGAGATCATGGTTTATGCCTATGAAAAAGCCAGACAGAAAAATCTCGTCTTTGATGTTGAACCTGACGACGGCAAGATAATTTCGGAGCAGCGACTTACAGAACTAGGCGCCTCTTTTACCTGCTTAAAAGTATTTAATAAATTTGGCAAACCTAAAGGTGAAATCGCAGCCTCAATAGTAAAAGGCTGCAATATTTTTACTGAGACATCTATTAATCGCCCCCAGGGTTATGCATTCTGGAAAACAAAAATGAACTGTTCATCCTGCCACATTGATGGGGGAAGCAAAGAATACGCCGCGCATATTGGTGATGCCGCGGTAAACTATCCCGGAGTGTACTCCTCCAACAATATTATTTATACAAACAGAATGCGCATCGCACGATGCTACGCACATTCTATTAATGAAATACTCTATGGCGCCAACTCTGAGTACTACAAACTAATCACTTTATATATGGCATGGATTGCAGAAAAAAGTAATATACCCATCGGCTCAAACAGACAAAGTAGAGGCATACATAATATAAGAGGAACTGCAGCACGGCATGCCAGCATTATGGCGGGACAAAGAGCTTATGTTGCAAAATGTGAGTTTTGCCATGGTCCTGCCGGTTATGGGTCCGATAGATTTGATCATGACGCGGATTTTTCTCCACCACCCATCAATGGTAGCGAAGCTTTTGTACATACTGCAACCTTATCTTATTCAAGTCGTCTAGCCTCTTTTATTTTAAATAATATGCCTCCGGGGGCCACCCATGACAACCCGGTATTATCTGCACAGGAAGCACTGGATATTGCTGAATTCATTAACGTACAAACCCGACCCTCATCACCGAACACTGGAAACTTAACGGTGTTTTATAATTACCTGGCAAACACAGCTATGGAATGGTGGTTTGGGGAAACAGTAAACGAGAAAGATATATGAGTTTTATTAAAAGCAAAGAACTTTCCAGTAATGTTTTCCCCGGTTTTATTATGGCATTAATTAATTTGCCCATGAGTATTGGTTTTGCTTTTCTGGCGGGTGTTCCACCCGCAATGATGATTACCGCAAGCATTGTTTGTGCGATTATTGGCTATTTTCTGAATGCCTCAAAATATGCGGTGGGCGGCCCAAACTCAGCAACTTCTATTTTAATTGCAGTAGCGGTTACACCTTTTGCACCACAGATGGGGGACCTCTATGTTGGATACGTTGCATCCCTGGCAATCTTCGTCGGTCTCTGGCAATTACTTTTCTGTTTATTTTTTTCAAAATACCATATTACAGATTATTTTAATACTGACGTTATTGAAGGCTTAGTTCTAGGCATTGGCATTATATTTGTTATTTCAACCTTGTATATGGTGCTAGGGTTGCCACAGCTTTCTTATCAACAGTGGCTTGTATTTGATGTTTTAAGCCTGGGGATAAGCACACTTGAAGGCGAGGGAAGTTATATTGCCCTGTGCCTGGGCACTATAACAATTATCACCGGTGTTTTAGTGCGCATGACAAAATATAAACGCTACAGTGTACTTATTGCATTGCTAGTTGGTTTTATTACTTTAATAGGTCTTGAGTCATTTTACTCTTTCAATATAGAAAGAGTTGGATGGATAAAATTAGCTTTAGTTACCAGTCTTCCAGATTTCAGGCAAGTCAGTTTTCCTGTAATGGCTAACCTTATTGCACCGGCATTTGTTATTGCAATAATTAGCACTCTACAGGCCATTACCGTTGCAAAAGCAATACGTGGTGACCATGAAATATTTAACCCACTGCGTGATATTTTCTCGCAAGGTATTCAACATATTTTCCTGGCTTTTCTAAATGGCGCACCGGTTGCAAACTCAATTAATAAAAGCGTAGCCAAAAAAGAGCTAAACTCAGGCCCCAGGTCATTACTTTACTCAGCTGCCTTCACTGTAATTCTGGTGGTATTTTTAGATTTCATTATTGCTTATATCCCCATGGCAATTCTGGGCGGGGTTTTATTTTTAAGTGGCATGAGTATGATTAATGCAAAGAAAATAAAACGCTATCTGTTTAGTAATAAAAAAACAGCTTCGATATATTTCACTACAACATTCCTTGTCGTCGTCGTCGATATTTATACAGCTGTCACTTTTACTATTCTGGCAACATTTGTGATTAATATCGTGATTATCTCTAAAGTCAAAACCAGCTCAATTATTACAAATGACACCCGACTAACAATTAATATTGAAGGTACAGTATTGTCCCATTCATATAACCACATTCAACGCCACTTTAATCAATCTTTTAATCCTAAAATTAAGGAAGTTGTTTTTGACGTTAGAAATGCCAACTTACATACAAATGATATAATTGATTTTGGCTGGATAACGGCCCATTCTAACAAGGGTGTTAAGGTGTGTTTTCTTTATACAGAAAAGATGAGTGAAAATATTCAAAATTTATTTAGACTAAACCCAGAGATAGCTGGATTTAGTCAGAGGGCAGCATAAATAGTTATAGTATTGGATCTAATGGCAATAGTTTCCAGAAAAAAAGTTTGCTACGTTTAAATAGTGACGTATCATTATTACGTCCATCTTTTTTTACATTCCAGCTATTTCCTTCAGCCATATCGATTTCAATTTCACGCTTTACAGCAGCGGCCAGTTCAGCGTGTTTTGCTATTATACCTACTTCTGTATTCAGGTTTTCAGAGCGAGGATCTAGATTAAATGTACCTATATACACAATACTGTCATCAATCACCATGGTTTTTGCATGCAAGGAAAATATAGGTAGTTTGCCGCCTTCATATTGAGAGTATTGCTTAACAAGATCGTATCTTCGCTGTGCGTCATGACGATATTCAAACAACTCAACCCCGGCATCTAACAGCTCATCAATTTGTGAGCTATAACCACTAAACGCGGGTAAGTTATCGCTTGATGCCAATGAATTTGTATTAATTTTAATTGTTACACCACGGGCTAAAGCTGATTTAAATAATTCCCAGGCATCAGGACTTAGTATTAAATAAGGAGACTGAATAACAATATTATTTTTTGCCGAATTTATCAATTTTGCGAGGGCATAAGTCGAGTCACCGCCACCGCCCAAATTGTAATTAAACCAGGTATCATTTTTACCGGGCCGATCACTGATAAAGGTCGCATCTAACCAGTAAGCTGACTGGGTAATTGCAACCACTTCATTGGTAATCTTATTCATCGACTTACGAACTTCTGGTAGATAATTGGATTCATTATCTGCATATGCGTGTAATTTTTTATAGATAGCAGCAACCCGCTCGCGTGTTAGTTTGGTTAGTTTTTTTTGTAACTCACGCTGGTCAACTTCCATATCATCACCCCACTCATCCTCTGGTGCCCAATCAATATCAGACTGAAAAGGATTTTTTACCAGGCGTTCAACGGGCTTAGCTAATTTGTTTTTCCAGTATTCCTCAAAAGTATCTGATAACTCATCAACAACATTACCAACCAGCAGTGCATCTCTATCTCGATAATTATATTTATGACCAAAGTCAAAATATTGATTTTCCATATTACGTCCACCGGTAATAGCTATTAAGCTATCAACAACAAACATTTTATTATGCATGCGTTGATTACTTCCTCTAAAATCGATTGCAAGTTCAGTCAGTTTTTCAACAAAGCTAACCCCAACTGAATGAACCGGATTATATAAACGAATTTCTATATTTGGATGGTAAGCCAATGCAAACAGATCTTCTGCCGCTGCATCAACCAATAAATCATCAACTAGAACACGCACACGTACACCACGCTCTGCAGCCCGTAACAATGCCTCAGCAGCAAGCTTGCCAATATTATCCGTACCCCAGATAAAATATTGTACGTCGATTGACTTTTTTGCCCTGTCAGCCAACCAGCCTCTTGCGAGCAAAGCCTCTCCTCCTTTCTCCAGCACATAAAGTCCGCTTTTACCCGAGTGTTGTGCTGTTAAAGGCAACACCAACTTTTCAATTGTTATTTCCTGTTGTGATAACAAAGCGGGGGCATAAAACATTACGATTAAACAAAATATCCACATTTGTTTTAAAAAGAACAATGAGAGTGTGTTATGATTTTTATTCAAGGTACGTATCCATTTGTTTTTTTAATATTCTAATAATTTTCACTGCTGTCCCGTTAACCACTAGAGACATGAGCTGGGAATACCTGTATAAGACACGCCGTAAAACCCTCCCTGGTGGCTCGACACCCGCGTCCATGCGGGTGACGGTCTTATACAGGTATTCCCAGCTCATGTCTCGAACAGATTGAAATAATCTTTAAACTCACCACAGTGTTGTTTAAACATAATCTAGTTTCTTTTAACGGGACAGAAATGAATAATTTTACATTATACAGATTTTAGTATTCTTCTTTTTTTGACTGAATCGACATAATCGCATCAGTTAATAGCCTGGTTATAATTTTTTTACTTATTTCAGTTATATTCTTATCACCCAATGCCTTTTCATTAAATATTTTATTTTTTTCAAGCTGTTTGATTATTACTTCTAGTAGTTCGTTCTTTGCTTTTTCAAGCAATAAATCTTCCATTTCATATTGACTATATAAGACCTCAATCATATCCTGCTGCCGTTTAATCATTTGTTGAATTTCATTCACTGTATTATCAACATCCTCAATACGATTTTTTGCACGACCAGATTCTTTATCAGCCCACCCCATACTACTGGAGATATCTTCTATCTTTGATGTAACCGCATCTTCTAAATTGCCTACAACATTCAGAGCATGGTGCATTTTTCCTTCAAGTTCACCGGTTGCCTGAGAAAAACGCTGCCTGAACTCTTCTCCCTCACGCTCCAGAAACATACTTAGCAGTTGTTCCGGGTGCATTGGATTATTTCTTCCATCTTCTCTTTTTTTATACGTTCCACTATTAGTTGAATAAGGTTTTTGACTGCCCGCTGGAATTTCAATTCTATAAAATGGAATCTTTGATAAGTTTTCAACAAATATCTCAACCTGAACCGGTGGACTACAGGAAAGTGCTTTACCCATTATCTGAAGCCTTGCTTTATCACCAACTAAGCAACCACAGGGTACACCGATTTGTCTTCCGCTTTCATCTTTCTCTTCTTTTACACCTATCAATAAAACACCACCTTCATCAGAGTTGGCAAAAGCGACTAAATCTTCCGCATGAATTCCTTTTATATTTTGTTTGTAATCTACATGCTTATCTTCTCCGTTCTCAAGCAGATGTAGTGTATGTTTTGTAATACCCCGAAAATCCTGTTTACTAGTCATTTTGCTACCTTGTTAATCATTGACGCGTTTCTATACATCTTTAACACATTGCTTCTATCACATCATTCCAGGCAGTCTTTATATTATCTAAATTATATCCACCGCCACCCAAAGCAAGCAACCTGTCACTACAATGTTTTTTTGCAAGTCTTGATAAACGCGTTGCCACATATGCATGGAACTCAGAACTCAAATTAAGCTGGGTAATGGGATCACCCTCTAAACTGTCTGCACCACATTGAAGTAAAATAAACTCCGGATCAGATTTTTCTATAAATGCTTCTGCTCTCTGCCAGAGTTCTTTTGCAATATCATCAGTTGTATAAGGAGCTAAAGGGATATTAAGTTTGCTACCCGCTGCTTTTTCTTTACCCGTTTCAAAAATACTGCCGGTACCCGGATAAAGTGTTGCGCCATCTTGATGAAAATCTACAAAACAGAGATCCACATCCTCTTCAAAAGAATAAAAAACACCATCACCATGATGCGCATCTATATCAATATATGCGACACGTTGAATATTGTATTGATTACGTAAATACTCAATAGCAATTCCACAATCATTAAAAACACAGAAACCTGCAGCGGATGTACGTGTTGCATGATGCAACCCCGCTATAGGACTAAAGACATGTTGACAACTTTTAGCCATTATAAGATCAATTGCTTTTAATGTTGTACCGACCACCGTACAGGCAGCTTCATAAATACCAATACGAGCAGGTGTATCACCACAATCGAGATAAGCTTCTCCACTTATTGATAATTGCTTAACTTTTTGAATGTAGTTCTGTGCATGAAAAAGCTGGAGATGTTTTTCTGTAGCTGACTGCGCAGAACATAGCCCGACTTTTTTAGCTAGTTTTCTATGCTCAAATTCATCTTTAAATGCCCAATAACGTTTTGGGCCAAAAGGATGCTCCTCGCCAAAATGGTATGTCGCCAGCTCATCATCAAACATTACACAGAGGTTTTTGTGCATTCCAGTCTCCAGGTTATATTTGCTTGATATTATAGGTAAGAGTGATGCCTTTTACCTTTGATATAGGAACGCAGCTAACTGCATAATACCTGATATAATCATAAGTGAAGTAAAAAATTAAAGCTTTACTTATAGTCATTTTCCTTTACATGTTATTAATTTTTTATAACCGGAAAATCAAGCAAGCAACATATATGCCATATCTACAAAACTCAGTTTTTACTATGCCTGACATAAAATCATATTTTAAATTATTATATACTTTAAAGACAAACTACAGGTTTATTTTATATAGTGTTAATGACTGCTAGCCTCTAAACCTATACAATAAAATGAGCAAAATATTTAAAGAGATGATAATTCAATGCATGAGATTAACGCTTCAGGATTTTATCCGCAAATGAACGCAAAAATACGCGAATATTTTGTTTGTACGCCTGCGGCGCACTGCACTCTGTATAAAGCTTTTGCTTTTATTTGCGTGTTTTAATGTTTATTTGCGGACGATATGCTTTTTGCCTTTAGATAATATTCGTGGAGATAGCTCAGGCTTAGACCCTATTTATTAGAGTCCAATTTATTGACATTAATGCAGGCTAAATCAGGTGCTAATCAAGACCACACTAAATCTACCCCTAATAATACTGTATAAAATATGCCAGTTAATTTCTGTTTAAAAAACGCCCTGGTCAAAGCCATCAATAACACGAATAAAAAAGCGAATAAATTTTATTATTTAAAAAAATTTACCCTATCGATAGGCTTATATATAAACTCTGCATTCTCTTTCGCCAATGAACATTCTATTGATTATATACTTAAATTAGAACAAGCCTTCAACAAATTAAACTCAGAGATAAATATTTTAACCCAGGCAAGACCAACAACTAACACCAACACCGCATTATATTATATAAAGAAAAAGTCATGGAATAAAATATATTATTCATTGCTAACAAACAGTACTGATATTGAAAGTATATTTTATAAATATATTTTATATGGAATTTCGTTACAGGGAATGAACAAAAACAAAGAAGCGATTAAGTATTATAGTAAAGTGCATTACAAATCAATTCATTATGCAACTGCTCAACTTAATATGGCTTTATTATATAAACACAATGGATTAATCAATAAATCTATTGGCATTATAAATAGAGTTTTAACTAATTCAGATATCGTTATAACAAAACAGATTAAAAATCACATTTATCTAATACTTGGTTATCTTTATAATAATGAGCATAAATACATAGAATCAAATGAGGCGTTCAAAAAAATAGAACTCAACTCTATTTACTCTAGCCAGGCTATAATTGGCTTACTTCTTAATGCCATACAACTGAATGACCTTAAATCCCTGGAAAAACTTTCACTGACATTAATTGAAAATAAAAAATTCGATCTCCCAGGTGATGAATCATACCTCATAAAAGCCTTTTCTTATTCTTCTCAGGGATTGTACAATAAATCTGTAGAGGCCTATTATGACGCTATAAGTCATTATAAAGAAAGAATTAAAAGTATTGATAGTATTATTTACCAGAACGCACCACTCGTTATTAATGAAATTATAAATAAACATATTTTTGTTGTTTCAGACAATAAAATTGACCTGTTAGAATATTTTCCCATTGTGTTTTTTAATCATTACGCCGAACTAATAAAAATGAAACAAACGGTAAGTAATCTAATGGGTGAGGATAATTACATGTATTATTCTACATCTGATCTACACTCTAAATATAACGAGCTAATAAATAAATTGCTGATAAAAAAACTTTCAGACAGAAATAAATATTTAATGGATTATCTTACTCAATCAAGGTATGGACTGGCAATTTCAAGTGATTTATTAATATCCGAAAATTAAAACTGATTTACAAAGGAATAATATATGACAAATAAATTCACGGTATTGGTCTTAGGCTATGGCGAGATGGGCCATGCAATGGAACATTTACTAGGTGATCATTGTCATCTAAATATCTGGGAAAAATACCCAAAGGATAATAAACCATCAACGATATTAGAAGAGGTTGCAACGAATGCTGATATCATTTTATTTTGCCTGCCAGTAAATCCACATCAGGAAGTTGCAAATCTGGTAGCACCCTTACTCAAAGCAGATTGCCTCTGTTTGAGCATTGCCAAAGGCTTAGACCAAGCCGGTAAAACAGCGGCACAAATTTTTGCCGATGTGTTTGACGAGCATCAGGCTTATGGGGTTTTATATGGGCCTATGATCTCTGAAGAAATTCGTGCTAGTCGTTATGCCTTTGCTCAGATAGCATGTAGTCAAACCGACGCTTACTCTACTGTAAAAAAACTTTTTGACGGAACCCGACTTTATATAGAAACAACATCAGACATCACCGGCATTAGTTGGTCAGTTATATTAAAAAATGTTTACGCCCTGGCGTTTGGTATGGCAGATGAATTGAAATTAGGTGATAACATGCGCGGTTTTCTAGCCGCAACAGCATTACAGGAGCTGAATAAAATTGTTCGTAGTATGGGCGGGCTAGAAGGCAGCCCTTATCATCTTGCCGGTTTAGGTGATCTCATAACCACCGCCACCAGCGAAGACTCACACCACCATGAACTGGGACGTATGCTGGCAAGAGAGGAACCACAAAAAATTGCCGGCGAAGGTATCCATACTTTAGAAATGCTAGACAAATACCACTTAATTAACACAGCCGACTATCCCCTGTTTAATTTAATTTATCGCATTGTTAAAGAGCCTCAGCAGGTGCAAAAACAATTTGATGTTTATTTAAAGAATAAATACCTGTAAATAGTTTTCACGCATTAAAAATTACAGGTTTTTTTTGCACACTGCCGCCCTACCAGTATGTCTTTACTGCAACAATTATTAATCATTAATTCTAGTGTTAGTTGCCGATAAAATTCTCTTATCAGCCCCTATATGACTGAAGTCAATACTTGCCTTATGTGCTTTGCTATCTCTGAATTTATCATTATTATTAATAATATACTCTTAACAGATCCAGCTATGAGTGATGTTAATTAACGCGTTCGAATCATTGCCGAATCTGATTAATCTGGAGGCTCACAATGAGTAATGTTAATGACATATTAAGAGTTAAAGGTCACGATGTCTTGTCTATATCACCAGATGCTTCGGTTTATGACGCCATACGCCTTATGGCCGACAAAAAAGTGGGGGCACTTGTCGTTATTGAAGGCTCAAAGCCGGTGGGAATTGTTACTGAGACAGACTATATGCGAAAGGTCATTCTTAAGGGACGAACGTCTCAGGACACGTCGGTTAAAGCAATTATGACGACACGGGTACTGTATGTTCATCCTCAACAGAATATTGAGGAATGTATGGTTTTGATGACAGAAAAACGAACTCGACATCTGCCCGTTATAGATGCAGGTAAATTGATTGGTCTAGTTTCGATTGGCGACGTAGTGAAATCAATAATAGACGAACAACGCTTCACGATTGAACAACTGGAAAACTATATAACCGGGTAGCTTTATAAGCTGTATTTTTATCAAATATCATACTTAGCGAATGACCAGGACGATTAATTTTCAGTCAATAGCATCTTTAACATACATAGCTGCAAACGGGGATAATTTGCAGGGTGCGGGATTGTATCGAGACTTAGAAAAGCCTGAATTCACTCAATTTTATTGAGAGCCTGCATTGAGCCTAGAAAAATCTGTTGAATTAACAAAGCTCGCACAAAACAATTATAGTGTTACAATTTAGCCCATGACAGCTCATGACAGACAAACATTTTTTACACCTGATGCTTTTTTTTGCCAGAAAACAAAGCTGGTTTCAAGCGTATACAACCTGGCTCATGTATTGCTCAATCGAAGCCAGTCAAGTCATGTGTTTATTCCCATACGTTCCATGCAGTATCTTGCCATAATAGAAAAAAACGCTTTCTGGTTTGTAGATAGTTTAGCTTATGCTGTTCGCGGTGATGAAGGTGGCCGATTGATTAGAGTTTCCTGGCACCCGGTGATTAATGCCAGCCAACGTGTTGGTTTAAATCAGGATATGGATTGCCATGTTATATTTTATGGCGAGGATATGAGTGAAATTCAAAACCGGCTGAACGGTGAATTTTATAAGGCAATGTTAGATATTGATCAGCGTCAGCGCAGTTCAATAGTCGCTGACAGCAAAGTCAGTATACTACCACTGAGACATGAGTCATAACTCAAAATTTTAAATAACAACACTGCTGTCCCGTTAACCACTAGAGACATGAGTTGGGGATACCTGCCTAAGACCGTCACCCGCATGGACGCGGGTGTCGAGCCACCAGGGAGGGTTTTACGGCGTGCCCTGTGATTAGATGGCGGCAGGCATCCCCAATTCATGTCTCGAACAGGATGACATAAGAGTTAATCTAGCCACAATACGCGTTAAACATAAAAATTATTTCTTTTAACGGGACAGCAGTGAAATAACAATAAAAATTATTTTGATACAAGCTGCTTTGAAAATATGGGCAATGCTTTTTCCTGATAATCAACGCAAATTAAATCACTTACACTAGAATCAAACTGTTTCTTTAAAAAGTTTTTAAACCCCTGGTGCTCAAGAAAACTTTCAAGTGCAGCTTTATGTGTAAAGCGTACTGACCAGCAAAAATTATATCGACTATTCTCCTGCATGGCCTCACCCGTAAATACTTCACGCACCCCGGGAATATTAATTAATATATTCTTTCCTTCATACATGATGGCATCAAATGACTGGACAGCACTCGAATTGACATTATGAATAATAAGATGCTCAACTGGCAACCAGGGTTCACACCGCTCCAGCACTTCCGCTGCACGTCCTGCACTCCCCCATTGACGAAGACACCGTTGTACTTCTGCTTTAACAGCCTCTTTCACATCTTTTTTAAGATCTGCAAAACTACCATTCGGATTAGACTTACTACGATCACGCATAGCCTTAGCCGCAACATCAGAAAGCGCTGTAAAGTAATCAATTTTAGCCACGCCATTCGAAGTCAGTTTGTGAAACTGATCTTCATTCAGCCCGCTTCCACCATGAATAACCAATGGAATATTTATTGCCTGGTTAAGTTGCTTTAAACGTACGTAATCGAGCTTGGCACGACCACTCATTCTACCTTGCACTGTGCCAATCGAGACCGCAAGAAAGTCGACTCCCGTTTTTTCAACGTAAGCCTTTGCTTCGGAAGGAATGGTGAAAGCGGTTTCACCCGGGTGTAGTTCAGCACCCTCACCCTCTATACCTGCTACATAACCAAGTTCACCCACTACCGACACACCGCATTGATGAGCCATTTCACAAACAGCGCGAGTTTTATCTATATTCTCAGAAAATTCCTGATTGGATGCATCCAGCATCACGCCATTGCAGCCAAGATTTATCGCTTTAACAACTGTCTCCATGCTGCTGCCGTGATCAAGCTGAATAGCCACTGGAACCGTTGCTCTTTTAGCCGCAGTTTCAACAGCTGATAACAAAAGCTCAAAATCATAATATGCAAAATGCGGTTCAGCAATACTGAGAATAACAGATGAACGACTGCTCTCTGCTGCATCAATAACAGCTTCTAAAAAATCCAGGCTGACTAAATCAAAAGCACCTACAGCATAATTATTTTCGTATGCATGATATAGCATATCGCGCATACTAACTAAAGCCACAAATTACTCCTGTTAACTTTTTCACTATGCTGTCAAACTCGCAAACAATGTTGGTAACTGCTCAGGTAGTTTATCTACATTATCAATAATAGTGTAATTGTTAGCACCAAAAATTCTTTTCACGTAATCATCCGCATTGGGATCAAGCGTTAAACAATACGTCAGCACCCCTGTGCTATAGAGTTCTTCTACTGCTTTTTTAGTATCGTGTCGTAAATGCTGCGGATCACGTTCGTCAATATCTGCTGGCTCACCATCGGTCACTAGCAACACTAATTTACGTTTTTCCGGCTGCTTTAACAGGTGGTGGCCTGCGTGGCGTAATGCACCACCCATACGAGTTGATAAGCCACCTTTCATTCCAGCCAGGCGAGATTTTGTTTCATCATCAAAGTGCTGGTTAAAATCTTTAAAACGATAGTACTGCACATCGTGACGGCCATCAGAAGCAAAACCATGAATCGCAAATGGATCGCCAATGCCTTCAATTGCAGTACCCACTAAAGTCGCTGCTTCACGCGTTAATTGTAATACCGTTTTTTCAGAACCGCTCATAGGCTCATTAGTTGACTCGGATAAATCCAGTAACAACACAACCGATAGATCACGATTTTTCAAAACGTTACGCATGGTGATTCGCGTATTGGGTTGCTCACCCATACGAATCGCAATCATCGCATCAATCGCCGCATTGATATCCACTTCATCACCATCTTCCATATTACGCACACGTTGCACGCCTTCCGGAGTCAGTAAATCTATAATTTGTTTTATACGATGAGCTACTGGCCTGTATTCATCAATAATTGCCTGAATATCTTCGACATGGCCGCGTGGCTGACGACGCTCATGTACGCTCACCCAGTCAGGACGGTGTAACTGAATCTGATAATCCCATTCCTGATAATGAAATGGATCTGAAACAGGCTCTTTGCCCCACATATCGTTGAAGCTCACCTGCTCGTCTGTCAGGTCATCTTCATATGGGCGCATATTAGTGGAACAGGTCCAGATTTCCTGCGCATCATCACCGGCCAATTCACAATCGACTTCATTGGCCATTTCAATAACACTAACCTGCTTACGAACCTGGCGCTGACTGGCAGGCACGTATTCAAATTCGACATTCATGTCGAACTCTTCAAATTCCCACACATAACGATTATCGTCACGGTATGGAATATCGATGCGCTCTAAAATACGCAGGCTGGGTACTTCCTTGCGCGATGAAAATATATTAAAAACGTCCAGCCCCAGGTGCCAACAGAAATTATTATTGTCCTGATTCTCTTCTATTTCAGCATGGAATTTTTTAGCAATATCATTCAGTTCAGTATCATCAGTTGAAACTGAAGCATCTAATAACATGACAGCAAATTTCTCTAGTATTGGCATACTAGGGTGCTCAATTTTTCTTTCCCCATCGATATCATGGGGCACATCCATTATAGAATGCCAAAGTTTTCTCAAGCCAGGAAATTCACCAATTGCTTTATATTCAACACGGGCATCTTCAATCAATCCGATAAAGAACATTTGTGCAGGGCTTAAACCTTCTGCAGAAATGGGTGCTGTTGAATATGCCATATGCGCAGCCATGTGCGCAGCCGTTGCACGATAGAGTTCTAAACCGGCGATATCGCCGTAATCATCTAATGCATCGGGTAAATGTAATATACGGTGTTCAATAAAAGGACGGAAATCGGCAAAATCAGCTCCTGTTGGCCGTAAGAAAAAATCACGAGCCCATAACGCACGCAGATAGAAGTTTAATTTTCTTTGCGTCTTTATAAACAGAATACCACGACGTTCTTTTTGTAAAACCGCGCGGCTGTCTGCTGATTCAAGATTAAAGTATGATGTTAGATTATTAAAATCGCGACGGTAAGCTTGTGCACCAAAGTTTGCCCAGCGGCGTAAACCACTCAAGGTTAACTTCGAAAGCAGTTCATCAATGTGATTTAACATCGGACGCACACCACGAGATGCCGTCGATGCCAATTGATGAATTAAAGTTAGGTAACCTCGAAACAGTTCAGCATCACCCAGGTTACGTGCAGCTGTAGGCATACTGGAAAACAGTAATGCGACCACTTCACCTGAAGTCATCGAAGAGAGTTTCATCGCTGCTGTTAAACAGTCGCCAATAACATCTTCGCCGCATTCTTTTGCAACTAGAGGCATTTCTTGCAGGTAAGAAACAACCACACCTGAACCACGCCCCAGGTTAGATAAACTTTTGGCGCCATCCATATATTCTTGCAAACCGGTAGGAGACATTACACGTGATGCTTCCTGGAAGGTAGACTCCATAACATCTCGAATTTCAGGTGCTACATCTGCAAGTAAATCTTCGTAATCTTCTAGCTTCATCGACATAATAAATTTCTATCGTTAGTCAGAACAACAAGCGACAGAAGAGACGACTTGGCGACTCAACTGCACTCACTCAAGCTGAACTTGTGTTAGCCAAAAAATGTTTCAACTGCTGCGTTTAGTGTATCGCGCATATCAGGATCATCAGTTAAAGGTGTAACCATGGTCATACTACATGCATCAACAGGTGTTACGCCTTTAGCAATTAACTGGCCTGAGTAAACCAGCAGACGTGTAGAAATACCTTCATCCAGACCGTGGCCTTTCAGGTTACGAGCACGTTGTGCAATATGAACTAGCTTTTCTGCTACATCCCTATCAACACCAGACTCTTTAGCAACAATCTCGATTTCTGTTGTTTCAATCGGATAATCGAAGTCCATGCCACCAAAACGTTGTTTAGTCGATTGCTTAAGGTCTTTCATTAAACTTTGGTAGCCAGGGTTATAAGAGATAACCAACTGGAAATCAGGATGCGCCTGAATTAATTCACCTTTTTTATCTAAAGGCAGGCTGCGACGGTGATCCGTTAATGGGTGAATAACAACGGTTGTATCCTGACGTGCTTCAACAATTTCATCGAGGTAACAAATCGCGCCCATACGAGCTGCCGTTGTTAATGGACCGTCTTGCCATTTGGTACCATCTTTATCTAGCAGAAAGCGGCCAACAAGGTCAGATGCCGTCATATCTTCATTACAGGCTACAGTAATTAAAGGTTTACCCAGTTTCCACGCCATGTACTCCACAAAACGAGACTTACCACAACCCGTAGGACCTTTGATCATCATAGGCATACGAACGTCATAAGCTGATTCGTATAATGCGATTTCCGAACCCACTGGCTCGTAATATGGCTCATCTTTAATTAAGTATTGCTCAGCATCTACAACATTTTCAGTAACGGACATAACCTGCTCTCTCTGATTCGATTAACTCTATATGTAATGTAAAAATATTAATTTGTACCTGTAACACCGCTCAAATAGAAATTTTCAATTATTATTTATTGAAAAATTATTTGGCCATACTACTTTTCATCTTCGGTTTCTGTCTCACCACACCATCCGGCAGCGCGCGCATCTTCAATTGCTTTACTGTGAATTCTCTGGTGTTTTTCTAACAGTTCTGGCGGCAAATTACTCACCAGGCAACCATATTTATCCCACTCTTTGTTGACCTTATCTAATAAAGCATCAACACCCGCAAAGTTCCAGCCTTCACAGGTTTCTGTTTCATCAATTAAACCAAACACCCAGGCATCACGAATAATTTTACCAATTGTGGTCATACCACCATTGACTTCGTTCTGTACTCCAACATATGTATCGGGACGAGCCATAATTAAATTCTTTTGTTAGTTAGTATTACTGGGCATTATAAGCAAAAAAGCCCCTGACCGACATAAGTCCGACAGGGGCTCTTAGTCTTGCTTACAGTATTACCTTGTCGCTCTTAAACAGAAACGCCGCGGTGAACAACCATAGCTGCACCAGCAGACTGTGCAAAGTTGTCAAAACCCAATAGACGAACGTGGTTATTTGGGTGTGCTTTATGACAAGCTTCAACTTCTGCCAGGATAGCGTCAACGTCTGTTTCACCAAACATAGGTAGCTTCCACATGTACCAGTAGTTGCTGATCGCATTTTCTGGTTCTGTGTGCTCGATACCTGGGTTCCAGCCTTTATCAACGATGTATTGAATTTGAGCGCGAGTAGACTCTGTGCTCAAAGGAGGCAGGTATGAAAAAGTTTCATATTTACGGCTCTGAGCAGCATCGCTCAGGCTTGAATTGTAATCTTGTACATCACTCATGTGATTTACTCCAAATTAGTTGTGTTGATCCAATGACCAGCAGCATTATGCTGCCAGCCACTGATTCTCAATGGTTTCAGTCTTACTTATGAGCAACGTCAATCTTGTCAACAGTATCAAATTCGAATTTGATCTCTTTCCAAGTTTCCATTGCAATCTTAAGCTCTGGGCTATGAGCAGCAGCTTTAGTAAGGATATCCTTACCTTCTTTCTCAAGCTCAACGCCCTGGTTACGTGCTTCAACACAGGCTTCAACCGCAACACGGTTAGCAGCAGCGCCAGCAGCGTTACCCCAAGGGTGACCTAATGTACCGCCACCGAACTGTAAGCAAGAGTCATCACCGAAGATGCTAACTAATGCTGGCATGTGCCATACGTGGATACCACCAGACGCTACAGGAATAACACCTGGCATTGCGCCCCAATCCTGGTCGAAGAAGATACCGCGTGAACGATCTTCTTTAACATATGAATCACGCATGATGTCGATCCAACCCAGAGTTGCATCACGGTCGCCTTCAAGCTTACCAACAACCGTACCTGAGTGAAGGTGATCACCACCAGACAGACGTAATACTTTAGTTAATACGCGGAAGTGAATACCGTGGTGTGGGTTACGATCAAGTACAGCGTGCATTGCACGGTGAATGTGTAACAACATACCGTTATCTTGACACCATTGTGCCAACTGAGTATTTGCAGACAGACCACCCGTCAGGTAATCGTGCATGATGATAGGTGCGCCGATTTCTTTAGCATATTCAGCACGCTTCATCATTTCATCTGAAGTAGGAGCTGTAACGTTTAAGTAGTGACCTTTACGCTCACCTGTTTCAGCTTCTGCTTTGTGGATAGCTTCCATTACGAAGTCAAAACGATGTCTCCAGCGCATGAATGGCTGTGAGTTAACGTTTTCGTCATCTTTAGTGAAGTCAAGACCGCCGCGAAGACCTTCGTAACATGCACGACCGTAGTTCTTAGCAGATAGACCAAGCTTAGGTTTGATAGTACAACCTAACAGAGGACGACCGTATTTGTTTAAGATGTCACGTTCAACCTGGATACCCTGTGGTGGTCCATTACAAGTCATAACGTAAGCAACTGGGAAACGGATATCTTCTAAACGAAGTGCACGCAGTGCTTTAAAGCCGAATACGTTACCAACTAAAGAAGTCAGTACGTTAACAACTGAACCTTCTTCGAACAGATCGATTGGGTAAGCAACAAAAGCGTAGAAACAAGTGTCATCACCTGGTACGTCTTCGATCGCGTATGCACGACCTTTGTAGTAGTCAAGATCAGTTAACAGGTCAGTCCATACAGTAGTCCATGTACCTGTTGAAGATTCAGCGGCAACAGCTGCAGCTACTTCTTCACGAGGAACACCTTCTTGTGGAGTGATTTTGAAACATGCCAGAATATCAGTCTCTTTTGGAGTGTATTCTGGCATCCAGTAAGTTTCGCGGTATTCTTTAACACCAGCGTTATAAGTCTTTGCCATGTTGGTTTCCTCAACAGTTACTTAATGATAAATTTTGAAACGTACTAATGTAAGATACATTCCAAAATTAGATATTTGTTTACCTAAAACGACCCACAAAAAGCGCCGTTAATTAAGCAGGCATGAAATATAGACGCAATAAACCATTTATAAAAATTACTTTTTGTTATAAATTGCATTTACTTTAGTTTATGGTTCGACATATGCACCTGACATTACAACAATTAAAACTGTTTGAAGCCGTCTCTCGTTTAAGTAGCTACACACGCGCTGCAGAAGAGCTATTTCTCACGCAACCTGCTGTTTCTATTCAGATTAAACGCCTTGAGGAGCAGGCCGGATTACCCCTGCTTGAGCAGGTCGGGAAGAAGATTTTTCCGACAGCTGCGGGTAAAGAAATGTATGCTGCCAGTCTCGATATCCTTAATAGAGTCGAGGATTTAAAAATCTCTATTGATGAAATACAGGGCACCGTTAAGGGGCCTCTCCAGGTTAGTGTAATTACCACTGCCAAGTATTTTCTACCCAACCTATTAGGGTCATTCTTACAAAAATACCCTGATGTAGAGCCTATACTTCGATTTACCAACCGTGCCCGTATTCTTGAGCGCCTGATGAACAACGATGATGACTTTGTCATTATGGGTCAGGTACCTAAAGATGACTATTTAGAATCCTATCCCTTCCTCAACAATATCATTGGCATCGTTGCTCCGGCCGACCACCCACTGGCAAACAAAAAAAATATACCTTTGGAAGAACTACAGAATCAGCGGTTTTTAAATCGTGAAGCTGGCTCAGGCACACGCCAGGCATTTGATCAATTATTAAAAGAACAGGGCGTAAAAATCGAACCTTATATGGAACTGGGTAGCAGCGAGGCACTCAAGCAGGCGGTAATGGCAGGGCTAGGCGTTGCGGCTTTATCAATACATAGCGTCCAACTAGAACTCGAAGTCAACAAGTTAACCATACTTGATATTCAAGGCTTTCCATTAAAACGCAGATGGTATGCGGTGCATTTAAAAGGCCGAAAACTCCCTTTAGTCGCTCGAACCTTCCTCGACTACATACTTGAAGAAAGCCAACGCACCCTGGATATTGAATATGATTTGCAAATTAAAGAATAATTAATTCATACCTTACTACTGCCGATTAAAACATCGCATAGTCTGCAAACAAAAACGCCCTGTTACGTCACTTAACTGCTAACTCACGGGCATTATCACATTATCAGAGATAACTCACGACAGTCATTGTAAAAAAGATAAAGCATTTTTCCGCCAATGAACGCAAATAAAGACATTCCTGCGTGCTGTTATTTTATTAAAGATAGGTAAAAAACAAAAAAAAGACTACAAAGCCTGATGAAATTACAATAAAGTTAAAGCATAAAGTAGATGTGCTAAGGTAAATATGTAATACAGGAAGTTTCGATGACAATACTCTACAAGCTACTTAAGTATCTAGAAACCTATTTGAGTGATTATGTATATGGCCAGGTGACCTCTGTAAAAGTACCATATGGTGTTAATAGTAAAGTTTGTTCATTTATTATTAACAGAATAACCTCAACAACAAATTCATATTTAACATGCAGAACAAGCCTGTTAAATTAACCTTACCTGGCCTTGCCAGGGTATATCCACGAAATCGACTTTTCAAAAAACTCGATGAACTCAACCCGTTCCCCCTTATATGGGTTGCAGCACCTGGTGGTGCTGGCAAAACTACGCTAGTTGCCAGTTATCTGCAATCAAAAAACATCACCCCACTTTGGTTTCAAATTGATCAGAGTGATAAAGACATGGCGTCCTTTTTCTATTATCTGGGAGAGGGCCTGAAACGGTTAAACCATTCTAGAAAAAGAGTACTGCCATTACTAACGCCGGAATGCCTTCTTGATGTACCAACATTCTCACGTAATTTTTTCAGAAAACTTTTTTCAAATATGAAAGCGCCTGGTGTTTTAGTGCTGGATAATTTTGAGTGTGTCACTAGCGATGCAACTTTTAATGAAATTTTGCAGCAGGGTTTAGAAGAAATTCCAGAGGGATGCCAGGTTATTATTACCGGGCGAACTTTGCCGCCTGCTCAATATACAAAGATGATAGCAAAACAACTACTGGCACAGATAGGCTGGGATGAATTGCAGTTGTCTGCGGAGGAAAGCACTGGCATAACAAGCCTGCTTGCGGGTAAGGAAGTATATCCTGAAAAAGTACTCAGTTTATTTTATAAGGCGACGCATGGCTGGGTTTCAGGCCTGGTGTTATTTAATCAGTTTTTCAAATCAAACGACATGCCTGATGTTGAGGCCATGGCTGCAGGAAAAACTAATGATAGTTTCTCACAACAAGTTTTCTTTGATTATTTTGTTAGTGAAGCGTTTAATCATTTACCTGGCGACACTCAAATATTTTTGTTAAAAACTGCACACCTTTCTGATATGAAAGTAAGTACAACCAAACAGTTGACCGGTATCGGCTCAGCAAAAAAAATACTAAACGATTTAAATCAAAAACAGTTGTTTACGGCTCGACGAGGATTACTTAAACCCGTTTACACTTACCATCCGCTGTTCAAAGATTTTCTACAGTCTCAGGCTCAGGTGTTTTTTACTTCTCAGGAGCTAAATGACATCAAAAACATGGCGGCACAGATACTGTTAGATACAAAAGATATCGAGGCAGCTGCCAGCTTGCTAATTCATTTACATAACTGGCCAGTATTAGAAAGCCTGATCAAACGCCATGCCAAGTCCCTTTCTGAGCAGGGTCGATTTAAATTATTACAGGACTGGTTCAATCAGCTTCCACTTTCACATTTTGAGCAATCGCCCTGGATGCTGTACTGGCGAGGAAATACTGAATTGATGTTTGAACCCCTTAATGCCAGGCAAGATTTCGAAAGAGCGCATCATTTATTTAAAACAGGCAATAACGCACGTGGCATTTACCTGAGCTGGTTAGGTGTTATGGAAAGTATTTTATATTGTAATGACACCTGTGAAGATGTACCGAAGTGGATGCAGGAACTGGAACTAATAAGAAAAAAGTATCACCACTACCCAAGCCTGGAAATAAAAGGCCGTGTTACTTTTACAGCTTTTATTCTACTGTTAATGGCCTGCCCGGAAAGTGATTTGTTTAAAGAATGGCTACATAAAGCCGAGCGTTTGCATCGTTTAATTCCCATTGCCTCTGTGCGTTGTCTAACTGGCTCGCAACTGGCAATGTATTATGTTTTTTATAGCAAGACAACAAAATTAAAAATGCTATCTAAATCATTAATCAAACCCGCCAGATCGGAAAAGACGATACCGATTGCACGCCTTATGGCCTACTGGGTGGAAATTAAATGTGGTTGGGTTTCGGGTGAAACCGCTGAAACAGAAGCCGTCATAGAAGCTGCCCTTCAGGTAAGCAAAGAGTCAGGCGTCTATGTAGTTCAACTTTGGTTGCTGTCTGCCGCCGTGACATTTTACCTGGTCAAACAAAATATCCCAGCTGCAGAAAAATACCTTGATCATCTCCAGCAATACGTGCAGCACAATCATCGCGCCAAACAGGTTCACTATCATTACCTGATGGGGTGGCTGGCATACTTAAAACAGGATTTACAACTGGCCCATGAACATACTGAAACAGCCTGTAAAATTATTGCTGATTTACATTTGCCATTTCTGGAATTACTCAGTTGGTGTGTGCATTGTTTTGTGTTGATTGGTCTGAAGCGTTATGAAGAAGCGAAAAAATTAATTATACAGTCCAGGCAACGAGCGAATGAGTTGAAAAGTGGCAATATGGGCGTGTATTATCTGGGTATGCTTGAGGCCTGGATGGCGCATAAACAACACCAGGTTGAAGATGTTTTACAACCCTTACGTGAAGCATTTGCTTACGCTCGTGAAGCAGAGCTTGTTGCGGTGCCCTGGCATGTGCCAGGCATGTTGGCTCCATTATGTGCACTTGCCTTGAGAAACAATATTGAAGTGGACTATGTTCGCACCTTTATACGTAAGAACTCTCTTGAGATGCCAACTGAAGCAATGCTTCTTTCAGACTGGCCGATGCCCATTCGAATTTCAACTCTTGGTCACTTTAGCCTGTCGATAAATGATCAGGTAATTTGCCAACAAAATAATGGTTTCAACAAACCTTGCGAACTACTCTGTGCAATTATTGCTTTTGGTGGACAGGAAGTAAGCGGCAGCAAACTTGAAGATGCATTGTGGCCCGAGGCAGCAGGTGATGCAGCACATCGTGCGTTAATTACAAACCTGCAACGATTACGCCAGCTACTGGGTATATCTGAAGCCATTCAGTACACCGGCGGTAAGCTGACGCTTGATGCACGTTATTGCTGGGTTGATGCCTGGGCTTTTGAACAGGGCCTGGATACGGGTATACCCGAACAATGCATGCAAAGCCTGATGCTTTATCAGAATAACTTTTTGCACAGCGAAGATAATATTTCGTGGTGCTTGTCTACTCGTGAACATCTGCGTCGCAAGTATTTGCTGCAACTGGAAAAACACGGCGAAGCACTTGCCTGCAAAGGCAAGTGGCATGACTCAATCACCTGGTATCACCGCGGCTTACAAATAGATGAACTCTATGAGACCTACTATCAGGGGCTAATGCGCGCCCATCAGCAGCTGGGACAAACCAGTGAACTCATCGGTGTTTACCAGCAATGCCAACAAAAAATGTTAGCAGAACTGGGGGTTAAGCCTTCCCCAAAAACCACTGCACTATTTGAATCATTATCTTCTTAAATTTTTATTGAATCTAATTCAAGCGCCTTGACTAACACCAGGCAAAACAAAAAATCACTCATAAAACCAGAAGCTTATAAATTTAATTGACTTTGTTACTGGCATGTTACCGGCGTATGGCAGAATTCATAACAAATAAAAACCAGTCTGAGCTGGTATTAAGGAACTTATAAAAAATAAAGGAGCAATAATAATGAAAACACAAATGAATAAACTCACAACCTGCACCTTATATACAGGCCTAATTTTACTTTCTATGGTTTCAACCGCAAATGCTGCGCTGCTCTCCCGTCTGGGTGGCCAGGCCATTTATGATACAGAACGCGATATAACCTGGCTCTCAAATGCAAATCTGGCAGCCAGTAATACGTTTGGCGTTTCTGGCATTAACCTTAACGGCACTATGAACTGGGGTGTTGCCAATAACTGGATCGCTGCTATGAATTCCAGCGAAGGCACGGGCTACCTTGGTTTTACCGACTGGCGAATGCCAACTGTACTGCAACCGGATGTCAGTTGCGACACCTTTGCTCTTAACTGCACTGGCAGTGAGATGGGGCATTTATTTTATAACTCATTTGGTGCTACGGCAGGTGCTTCGGTTTTAACTACAGGTAATGCAATAGAGCTCGCCATGTTCACCAATATCCAGTCTTTTATTTACTGGTCTGGCGCAGAATATAACGCCAACGGTGCCTGGAACTTTGCCTTCGATTTTGGAGAGCAAGGGATCAGTCCCAAACCTTCCAATAATTATGTCTGGGCTGTGCGTTCAGGTGATGTCAGTGCGGTACCGATTCCAGCAGCAGTGTGGTTATTCAGTTCGGGACTCATTGGCCTGGTGGGCTTTGCACGACGTAATCAAGGTTAATTCAAGCTAGCGGATAGTTCATATTTTGAAAAAAGGAAGAAAATTATGCAACGTAAAACACGATTAAATATTTTGGGTATAAGTCTTATTACTGTTATCAGTGGCATTACAACAGTACATGCTGCAGGTTATAGCATTATTGATCTGGGAACGCTGGGTGGCACAGTATCGGGAGGGTCTGGTGTAAATAATTCCGGCCAGGTGTCTGGGATTAGCCATATTGCTGGGGACAGTGAATTCCATGCCTATATTTACGATGGCGGCAGCCTGCATGATCTAGGTACTTTGGGCGGAACGCACTCATCTGGTGAAGGTATTAATGACAGTGGTTATGTAACTGGATCAAGCTTTATCACAGGCGACACTGCCAGACACGCTTTTATTTACGATGGCAGTAGCATGCGTGATATTGGCACCCTGGGTGGCACAAATTCTACGGGTTTGGATATCAACAACAGTGGGCAGGTGACAGGCTATAGCCAGAATACGGCAGGCACCCGACGCGCTTTTATCTATGACGGCAGCACGATGCAAGACATTGGTACATTAGGTGGCTCGACGTCATATGGCTTTGCAATTAACAACAGTGGCCAGGTCGTTGGACGCAGCCGACTTGCTGGGAGTAGCATTATTCGACACGCCTTTCTCTATGATGGAAGTACGATGCAAGATTTGGGTACACTGGGTGGGACAAACTCGCACGCCCTGGGAATAAATGATAGTGGCCTGATCACAGGTTTTAGCCAGATCACCGGAGACAGTGCCGAACATGCCTTTTTTTATGATGGCAGCAGCATGCAGGATCTTGGCACTTTAGGTGGCGTAAATTCGGCTGGCTATGATATCAACAGCAGCGGGCAGTTAGTGGGGCGCAGTGAACTTGCCAGTGGTGCTCAGGCTGCTTTTTTATATGAAGATGGCAACATGCTTGATTTATGCTCGCTGACGGACTGCACCCTTAATGGCTGGGATAGCCTGAATTTAGCCTTTAGCATTAATGATCGCGGTGATATTACCGGTGGTGGGAATATAAATGGTGCAAGGCATGCATTTCTTATTTCAGCAGTGCCCGTGCCGGCCGCTGTGTGGTTATTCGGGTCTGGACTACTTGGGTTGCTGGGTATGGCCCGCCGTAAAACGTTAGCTGCCGGCTTTGGGTTTTGTTTCAGGCGCATTTGTTTGGCTCCGGACTGATCGGAATTGCCGTTGTTACACGCCGAAAGATCGAACTATTAAAAATTATAAATACACATTAAATTTAAAAGACTAAAGGAATAGAAAATGAAAAATCTAAAAGTAAATTTATTACTCGTGTTTATCACAGGCATCACCGCAACCGCATGTGAAACGGTTATTGTAGATCCGAATGATGACACACCACCACAAGTCAGTATCATTGTTGTTCCAGACCCTGTCTATCGGAACGGCACTCCCTATACAGAACCAGTAGATATTAATCGCACTATTGTCATGCAAGCTATTAGAGGTTCGAGTAGCCACCCCCACATCAGTGCTGTTGCAAGAGATTCTGAAAGTGGAATCAGCAGTGTCAGATTAACAATCAATGCAACGAACCTTACTTGCTTTAAAACACAAGGTAGACATACTTCGTGGAGTAGTTCAGCAAACTGGTCTGAAACCCTGGAAATTCCAAGCAACACAGCAGCACCTGCAAGCGATATGGCTTCTGCCAATATTGTGCTATCAGTGGAAAATTTTATACGCCATGGAAACTGCTTTGAGTTTACTTCAGGCAGTGGAGAAGTAACTTCATTAAATCGGGCTGGTATACGCGGTATTATTCGTGGCACATATAGCGCTGTTGCCTGCAATCACTCTGACAATCCACGATCTGTAAAATGCTCTAACAGAAGTAGTGCAACAGGATTATTTAGACTTGAAGGAGCGGACGGCATTGCCATTGATCGTTAATCAATGCGAAACACTGTCATTGAGATTATAAACGGTATAAAAGGAAGCAATGACATTTGTCTATGATATTTATTTGTGTTTACTGATACACATGGCATAAAAAATCAGGAGCAAAAAACATAGAACAGATTCAGAGAACAATATTTTCTAAAATCAGAAAACATTCTCTCTGAACCATTTGTTCTCGATGTTAATTAAAAACCTCGGGTAACATGGTTAACGCAGCATACCATGCTTAATCAATATCTGTTCCCACACGGGACTAGTTGTTAAAAAATCATAAATATCATCACGCGCATCATTTACTTTCTTGGCATAACTGCCATTAACTTTGGCAATATGAATTGCGCCAACCCTGTTGCCCAACATAGGTTGCGGGTCGGCTACCGTTCCACCTAATGGTACGATATCTAACAAGCACCCGGTTGGCTCCATTATCTCTTTTATGTACTTGGCCTGATGATAGAAAATAACCCCGGCATCGGCTTCATCATGACATAATGCATAGGGAATATCTCTGTGCATAATACGTGATGAGGCAACCCATTTTGCACCGTTACCCTGTGGAGCTGGGCCTCTACCGAAAACAGATTTCACCCCATCAATGTCATAAGGGTTAGCAAAACTGGTTAAATCCAGGGTTGTTAAATCCTGATCAAAAATACTGTTAAATAATGTAGTAGCATCACAGCCTAAATTATTCTGGTCGGCAATATTGAATATGCTACCAGAAAAATTACCAAATGAACCTGGCTCCATTACAGGGTCAGGTGTTACAACACGAGTCGTGCCACCAAGGTCGCATATGTTATTAATGGAACTGAGTTTGTCATGACGTACGATAATGACATTGCCCCTGTTAGAAAACAAACGCTGTCGAGTAGCACCGTCCGCCTGTCCATTGGCGACCAGGGTATCCATCACACTGCCCGGTGCCATGACCAGTGAGGGGCGACCAACCATTGATATATTTTTAAACTGTAATTTTTCAGCCATAATTTGATCTACTGAAACCGGTGGTGATGTTGACCAGCAAATAGACACCTTAAATTGTGAAGGCGTGTTGGTTTGCTCTATTAAGCCCACATGTCCTAGATCAGGTGCACCGTAGATGGCATCTTTTAATGCCATGTGATAGTTACCCGGTGTTGAAATAATAAGCTCACAGGAGAGTTCACCGTGTAAATCATTTACATCGTTGTGAACCAGTTGGGTGAGTGAAGGGACACTGGTTGGTACATCCTGTGGCCACTCCAGCTTACCTAGATGTTGTACTATTACCGGTTCACCGATAACCGCAGGAACAACAGCATAACTGTTGATTGATAAAAATAAAAAAGCATTGCTAACTATTATTGTCGCTACTGTTTTAAGCATTTTTTAATAACCTTTTAGGGGAGTTAATCAAGAGAGATTACATGCCGCTCAAATCTCTTACGAAATAAAATAAAAACCTTAATGTTGCTGCGTGCAAGAGAATAGTGCTTATTCCTGACATCTCTATAGGTTTTTTTCCCTAATAAATACATCATTTAAATTATTAAAATTAAATCCAGACATCTATCACATGGTGGTGCACTCAGTTGAGTTTATTAACTTATCATGATTTTATAAAACTATACGGTTATCCTTATTAATGTCCTTTTAACTTGATAAAAAACTCATCACACAATCTTAACCTGGAAAAACCAGTTGATCGCGTATTTATAGCGCAGGGTGCCATATTATTCTTTGCGTTTTTTAACGTGATGTGTATCATAAAGGTACTTTCTATGTCATATTTTTTAAAGGGAATTATTTTATGTGGTTTCGCGTTAGCCCTGAGGGGCGAGATATTTCACAGCCATTAACCTGGCATGCTTCTAATAAACCTGTAGATCCCAGACGTGGTATTTTACATCGCACCTTACATAACCAGACAGGCCATATTGGGCCTTTACCGGGTGATATGGCCCGCTCAGCAGTGGGATTAATCAATGGTGATTTAGGCGATTCTGTAGGTGATCGAGATGCGGGATTAGGTCGTAACTGGGAGCGACTACATTTAATAGGTGTAAGCGCAGGAATGCTAAATGAAAGACGTTATTCAAAATACAATACCGTTATAGGTACCCATGCAATGAATACGGCAATGATCCCATTTGAGGGTGTTGTTAATTGGGTACTCAATCAAAATCGAAGTTTTTACTATATTGTTAATGTTGATTTACTTAGGCAAATAGCTTTCACTGATATAAACGGCCATCTGCGTAACGAACCCGTACCCTATGTACTTCGCCAGGCAGTTACCTATTCCTCTGAGTTTGATCCTGACATCTGGATAACGATTGAACAGACACACATAGACAATAAACTGCAGGTAATGCCTGATCGCACTAAAGTCGACTACAGCTCAACGATTGATGATGATAATAAAATGAGCCAGGACAACTATAAAAAAACACTCTCGCAAATTAGCACCATTAACCAGCAGATTTTAAGCTGTCAAAAATTAGGTAACTGGAATATTGTACGTTACTAAACACAAAGAGTGCGCTAGCTTTAAGATTAAATTTCGTTAGAGTATTTCTTAATAAATTGCTAAGCCTTAGCCTGATCACTGGTGTGATCATTACGTCCTTAAGTGCATCAGTTATACACTGTATAAACGCCTCCAAACAAACGAAATAAAAACCGGGGATATCTTCCCCGGCTTATTTTCTAGTTTAACGTCTTCTCGCAAAAGAAATCATGCCTAACAAACCTGAACCAAAAAGGATCAGGGCAGGTGGAACAGGTATAATACGTATTTGAGTGCTGAGAAAGTTTAATTCGCCACTGGCATCGTAATCAAAACCGTCCTGTCCAGCAAAATCACCAAAGTTGGGAATTTCGTCTGTCATTAACAGTGTAGAGATACCCGTTGCTGTTGCCTGAAAGGTCACATCAAATAAATGCACACTAGTACCTATCAGGCCCGTTGATAATAATAAACTACCACCCGCAGTTAGCGCACCAGGGGCAACGCTTTTAGCCGGCAGAAAATTCCACTGGGGATCAATTAAAACATTCGCTAACTGGGTGGGGATACCATTAACACTGATTGGAGGCTCGTCGTAATTCATACTCACCCCAAACCCTACAAGACCGCCATGGGCGTTATCCACATCCGCATAAACACCTGCAGTGAATATATCGCCAGGCGTGAATGTATCCTGACTGTCATACAGCATGTCGCCATTGAGATCGATAAAAACGGTGAGTGCATAAACAGGTGTCGCAATAAAGCCAAATATTAGTATCGTGATGGCTGCTATCATTTTCTTAATCATCTTGTTTTTCCTCTTTTATTAACTGCTTTATCCTAGAAAGATCAGTTGAAAGTGCGTTTAGAGTGTAAGCTCTTGATGTGCATAGTGAATTCAAAAAATGCGCCGTTATCACCATGGATGGTGGGTATGTAGAAAATGCAGGAGCAATTTTCTACCACCTTATTGGTGATAAGCAGATTTTTGAATTTGCTAGGCGCGTCAAGAGGTTGCGCTATAAATGTACGGTCAACTGATTTTTCTAGGTTTATTACTGCAAAATAATTCCATGCTGAAGATTGATTTATTTGATAAAAATATTTAGTTATTTCCTCCTTAAATTTGCAAAACGAAGGAACGACAACCCAACACTCAATTAACCAGGCATCTACTGGGTCGACATCCCGCCCTACTTTTTTAAAAACTATTTACTTAATACGGCAATTCAGGCGACCAAATTCTCTCGCAAAATTTGCAGCATCTACACGATCAACATCACCGTCATTATCCAGATCGGCGTCACATGCGAGTTCATCTACCACTGTGACGGTGCAATCAGCAGTGAGTGCCGCACCATCTGGGCCGATGGTTACCAGGTGATTGCCCTGGGTAGTGCCAACCGGTATTGGTAGATCAACTAAACCCGTGCCATCGTCACCAATAATACCTGTTGCCACCAGATCTGGACCCAACAGGGCATGGAATGGCTTACCTGCAAATGAACTCATACCATCGAACTTCACAGACACGGTCTTGCCAACCTGGGCATCACCCGCTGGGAAACAATGAGGAAATGTAGGTGGTGTGAGATCAATGGGAGTGGGCACATCTGCGAGATCATCTACAACGTCCTGATTAATTGCGGTAATGGCAAAAACATTGTACATGGGGGCTACGATTTTAGATGGAAAATTAAGCCGTACAATATTGAACAAATCGGCCTTCGGAGGCAGCTTTGCAATGATGGGCCTGTCACTACTCAGGGCATAAGGTGATACATGTGCCTCAACACGCATGGTTAAAAGATCTGCGGTTACATCGAAAGGAACCGGGTTGACTCCATCCCATAACCAGGCTGTGGGTTTGCCAAGATCTGTACCGCGTACAGTTACCATCGCAGCAAATTCAACGCCAACAATTTTTGCAGGATTAGGCACACCCAGTTTTATTAACACATCCAGGGGCATACCGGTTTTGAGATTGTTATCCGTATCCATCAGGAAAAAAACATCGAAAAAAGAATTCGGCGTGAGCATGCCATTCATTTGCACTTCCATTGTGGCCCCCACGTTTAACATATCGGTGCCACGCACACTAATAATATCCATATCGGGTGGTAGCTTCTCAAATGCCTGGTTACGGTCGGGCATGATATTAGCCTGGGCTGGGCCAGGATCAAATACACCCGGTGGGTCAATTTCCAGCCCAGGCACATTCAAAGCGTTTGCCCGTAAAGCTGCAACCTCGGTAGCATTTAAAGTTAGATTATCTGTTTGCCCATTTAAGCTGTTGTCCTGTTGTGACGGATTCATTAGAGCGGTTGCATTATTGCGGTGAGGTAAACTCAGGGCATGCCCCACTTCATGTGCAGTCAACTGATCAAAAGGGTCTGTAGTGGTATAGGCAAAACCTGTCGTGTCATTATTACCTGGAAAGGTTCGATTAGGCGATGTTGGATACAGATAGCGATTATCGATAACCGCCACCAGACCACTATAGGGAACAGAGCAGTTACCAGAAACATCTTCAACACAGCCTCCCCAGCCGATAACACCCACATACTCCGGGTCACCATTGTGATACAAACCAAGATTTATTGCCGTAATACCAATGCCCGCTTTACCGATGTTTGCATAAGCAGTTTGGCAACTATTGATCATATTATTGAACTCAACCGCAATTGCCGCATTATTCACATCCTCGCCACGTATATCACTATTAGTGACACACTCATAAACGCCACAGGATGTTGATGTATCCGGATCTGCAATGATTGGAAAATTGAAACTCCCCCAGGCATCATTTATCGCAGAGCGCAGGCTGATATCAGCCTGTGGCGTAAACACATTATCAGTTGGACGCTCATGACGTCGCCAGATAACGGCATCTGTATTTGTGTCTCCGTTGATATTAGGGGTTGTCTGTGCAGGACTCCCCTGAACAACACACCAGGACATAGGTACATGTAAGATATTTCCACTCCATGCATTACTGCCGGGTAGAATAAATAATAAAGATAATAAAACTGATTTTCCTACTGCTGTCACACTGTTTGCTATCGTATTTTTCTTCATGGTGTTCTCCATTCAGGATTATGATTACCATAAACAGCTAACGCACCCTGGTTCGTCGACACGTTTGGAACTAGAGGGTTTTATAGGTAGTATTAAGATTTTTTGTGAATAAACGTCTCCTTGTAATTAGTCAAGCAATGAAAACTTTTAGAAAATAAATTTTATGAAGCAAATAATATTAAGACTAAAAAACTAACTGTCAATAAAGTTTTACTTATACCATTATCGTTTGCAATTAACTCAAGTTATAAATAAGCCTGGTTTCACACTTAAATTTTAATAGAGGCATAAGAGGCAAGCTTATTATTAATTGACTAAGCCGAATCGTTGCGATTCATTTAGATTAAATTTCGTTTGAATATATCTTAACTAATTGCTGAGCTTTAGCCAGGTCTCCAGGTGTAATCATTTCCCTCTCATAGGGAATTTCATCTGGCTCAATTAATTTTATAAAACCGCTATGCGGTTCCCAGTTAAGATCTTTAAGCTTTACCAGGTCTCCTAAATTTTCCCGGGTAGCGTCTTTGAATGATTTATATATTAGCTCAGAGCAGTATATTTTTTCATCATCTAGTTCAAAATAGATGTCGTATGGTAGACCTAAATATTTTTCACTTTCATTAATAAATTGAGGTATGTTCTTTTTATATTGCTCTTTTAATCGAAAAACGGCAAAGTGCGCACGCCTGCCCCTGACAATCCACAGGTATAAACGGGTATCAACAACGGGCCCTACGGCTTCTCTCACATACCAGGAACCTTTCTTTTTTATTACCATGCCAGTATGGGAATATGGTGAGTCTGTAGCACCCTCAATTGCTCTGGTAAGTGCCGAATCAGGAAGCGATTGAAAGATTACATCACCTTCCTCTGGGGTGTATTCAATGTAAGGAAGTATTGCCGGCACTACAAAATAACCAATGCTTACTATTCCTGCAAATAATAGAATAATAAATCGATATTTCCCAATCTTTGTATCTGGTAATATTTTCATATTCTTTAAAATCTAATACTGGGTTAAGCAGCTTTCATTTTTTTCTTGATAAGATAGCTTGAGTAAATAATGCCTGAAAAACCACCAATGTATCCTGCCGCATGTATATAACCAACTATTATAAAAAATTTTAATTCGTTAAGCGTCAGCACTTCTTCCCAGCCTAAAAATACATTACTAGTAAAATAATTAACACTCAAGCATCCAACTACTCCACCTACAACAGAAGCAAGCAATGCCAAACTAAACACCACGTAAAACCCTGACAAAATATCTTTTTTAGCAGACATTAAATCATCACTATAGTAACGAATCCTTCCAAGATACCACCCACATAAAACACCAAACCAGGCTGTAGCCAGCACACCTACAATTGATGCATAAACTCTATCTGGAAGAGAAAAATCAGCATAACTAAATTGAAAAAATTTATATTTTGTAAAATATTCTGGCGATATTGTGTAACTTATTTGATCGTGAATTGCTCCATACATTGACGCTATAACAGCACCAAGCAACATAAATGGAATTATTTTTTTAAAATGTTTTACTTTCGGATAAATTAAATTCATATGCTCTTAAACTGAAAAACCAATGGGGTAAATCTTTCCTTGCCATATAAACATTAAAACTAATTCAAATAATTATATCATCATTAATTAATGACCTTATTATTGCCGATCAAAAATCATCAAACAGCCTTTAAAAAAACGTTCGCCAGGCCGTTTGGTTTCACCTCATACGCCCTTAATATTCTATAGGTATTTTTTAAGCAAGCGATTTGAAAGCGAGCTAGCTCACTAATCGCGACATTAAAAACTTCAATATAATGTTGCACTCGTTCCCTGTCATCTCTTTTTTCAGGCGCTATATTTTGTTCATTCGTTAGGGTTAGTTTAATATTGGTGCTAGTGCTTTAGCTACAAATAAACTGAATCGATTCTTCAGTAAGATGTATGTCTGGTTTCCTATATAGCAGGTTTAATATAAACCCACAATCTGAAAAACTTATCCTTATATCCTCATAATTACTGATTGTATTAGTTAATTACTGTACTATGTTTCCACTTAATTCAAAGCGGAGATTTTATTAATGAATAAGTTTTTGACACTATCTACTTCTACAGCCGTTCTTTCAAGCCTGTTTATCATTTCAGGTTGCAGCAGTAGTGATGACGGCCCTGCAACAGCAGCTGTTCCAGCAAATGCTGTTGTTATAAACGAGGCAAATGCAGAAGCCACGGTTGCAAGTTCCATAACTTCTTTCGATACACTTGAGACTGCATTTGGCGCAGAAATAGCGCCTGCAATGGGCTTAAAGGCTGCACTAGCTCTTTTAGATCCTAAAATAGATGCGGCTAAAAGCGCATTAAAAAATTCTGGAAGTGACCCGGTTTATGGCGTAGCCGTAAGCGAATCAGGTGCCTGTGATTTTAGCGGATCATTTTCTTTCAACGGCGACGAAAGCGGAACTTTCCCCAGTTTCTCTGATAGTGGCACCGTTACTCTGACTAATTGTGACGATGGTATTGGCTTTATCCTGAACGGTTCCGTTTCATGGACATCTAGCTGGAACGTGGAAACAGGTAGCTACAGCGATACCGTTAAAGGTTCTTTAACTATAGAAGGCACGGGCGTACAGACCTTCAAGTTTAGCTTTACTGGATTAGACTTTGCCGAAACAGGAAATGACCTGGTATTTGGTAGTGAAACATACACCATTACTAAAGCAAGCTATGCTATTGACTTTACCACCAATGGCGTAAGTGGCGGTGGATTCGCGGTTAAACTAACAGCACCCGTTGTTGAAAGTAGCGGTGGCTACAATTCTTGCCCAGAAAGTGGCACTATCCTTATTACTGGCGCAAACGGTACAACAGCTGAAGGCACTTATAACGGTGATGGCACCATGACCATTAAAGCCAATGGCGCTGTTGTAAATGCATCTGCAAACTGCATTTACTAGTCTAGTTAATAATTTATAGCGACACCATAACGGGGCGCAAGCCCCGTTATTTTTTATGAAAAAAATAATACTCTTATCTGCAACATTACTGTGTAACTCAACGTTGACTGTTGCAGAATCACAATTAACTCTATCACCCTCATTATTGCATTTTGATTACACCGAATTCAGCACCACTAATGAAACCCTGAACCAAGAGCTTGGCTGGTTACCAGGTTTAGAACTTAAACTAAGTCATGCAAAAACAACTGACTGGTTGGTTGATATATACAGTGCTTATTATCAGGGGGTTGTAGATTATGATGGTCAAACTCAAAGCGGCATTCCACTTACCACGAATACAGATACAAAGTTATTTAGGTTTGGCGGAAAAGTTACAAAAAAAGTATATAAAAAAATCAGCGTACTTGCAGGTGCACAACTACATCAATGGAACAGAGATATCAGGGGTAATGAAAACGCCAGTGGTATTGACGAAACATACAAGTGGATTGAATATTCGGTAGGAATGAATTCTGAACTATTTATTAATCAAAAAAATTTTTTAAATATTGATATCGCTTATCTTTTAATAAGAAATGGAAGTTTAAAAGTAGATTTATCCGAGATAGACTTAGGCTCAACAACACTTGATTTAGGTGATGGCACTGGTACGCGATTTAACCTGAACTGGAAAAAATTTGTCTCAAAAACCACACACTATGACCTGTCAGTATTTATTGAAACATGGGGTTTTGGGCGTAGCAACAGTAAGCTAACCCAGGGAGGCTCACCAAATGTAATTGTAACTGAACCTCGAAGTGAAACACAAAATATAGGACTGAAATTAAATATTGAATATGCATTCTAATGGCATAAAAAAATGGAGCTCGAGTACAATATCGCCCTCTTATTTGTTCTACCTTTTTAATCAGTTTCAATCGAAAAATAATCAGGAACAATAAATTTTTCTACCATTAGAACTACTCCACGCTCAAACCTGCCATTTAACCTTAATGCTTATATTGAAAACTCCCCAACAAAAGCGGCATGATCAGATTCAGGATATTTCGTATCAAACGTAAACGGTAAACTCTCATCGTGCAAGATTTCATTGTGTATCTCGGCATTTCTAAATGAAGCCAATAATGATTGTGATATCAACATATGATCTAACAAATTTTTTTGCCCGTGATGCAGATGACTGTATCGTATAGAGCTGGGTATTGCCCTGCCACAGGGAATTAATGAACGGGATTGTAATTCAGGGTTATCTGTATTTTCGATACTGCCCTGGATTGCTTCCACAGGAACTTCACCGGGCTCTGCATTGAAGTCACCGCAAACAACAATATTAGCTATTGGATTTTCGTCAAATATTTTATCAATTAACACCCGTGTTTCTAGTGCTTGACCTACTCGTTTAATGGATGAAAGAAAATAACCCTCTGCCCAACCGGCAGCACTTTTCCATGCATAGTCAATTTTCTGCCCTGCAATATTAGAGGCCAGTCGTGATTTAAGGTGCAAATTAATAAGATGAATGATTGTGCCATCGTTAATTTCAATTTCGGTATGTAATATTGGGCGTTCCCACCTAATTTTTTTTGCGTCATCTTCTTCTGGTATTGCGGTGACTTTTTTATATTGAAGCGCATCAATGTGGGTGTTTCGATATTGACTGATATTTTTAATAGGATATTTCGATAACACCACCAGGTTTCTTTTATCATATGGCACGCCATCTGAAGTAAGGGTGACAGCCTGGTGATAGTTTTCATATTTTGTGCCGCTTAAAACAAAGTTTAAGGCAGAAAGTGTTCTATCAGGATTATTTGATGTATGGCTTGGGGTTTCCTGGCCGTGCACTTCTTGCATACAAATTATGCTTGCATCAAGCCTTTCTAGTTCACGCCGTAAAATAGGCGCTCGAATCGCCAGTGATGGGTTTCTGCTATCGACTTTGTCATCCAGGTTTTCAACATTAAAAGTTGCTATTCTCATTTTAACTCTCCTTATTTAAAACGTTGTTAGTTTTCAATTAAACACTTAAGGGCGCTTCTAAAAATAATGATATTATTGGCTCATTCTTATAAGCCAACAATATACCAAATTATCTCACTTGATTTTTCTTGAGTTGATACAACTGCCGATAAATCCAGTTTTCTAAATACCGACCAATCCACTTCAATCGAATTTGGCAGATTAAAATAAACTTACTTATACATTCCTACAGCACATATAATTTGTCAATGTATCTTTGTTGAAGGAGCACATCAAGGCGCTAAGCCATTCCACAATGATCGTACCATTGCACGCACCGCTTCTTCCTCCATCTTTCCTCCATGGGCACCCATTATTTCAAAAAGTGCCAGGCTATGAAGTGTCGCAACCAGTACACCTGCCGCAGATGCCGGATCTTCTGTTTTAACCTTTCCCTGTGTTTGCTGTTGTTTGAGATAATCGATTAAGCGAGCCAGTAATATGGATTCAGGTTTTTCACTGTGTTGCTCAAAATAACGCTCGGGCTCAAATGATGGATGTGTCATGAGCCGAACTGCTAAGGGCATCATTTCACGAAAGTAACTTAGAATGACAAGGGCAATTTCCTCGAACTGAACGCTAACTTTGTCTTTAGTGTTTGCGGCAGCCATGATGGATTCCACATCTGGTGGAGGTGGAATCATGGCTGCAAAAAACAGGTCATTTTTAGTTGGGTAACGTTGAAACACCACACCTTCGGATACTCCGGCCTGTCGAGCAATTTCTTTGGTCGGTGCACCGATTCCGTTTTCTATAAACACCTTACGTGCAACTGAAAGTAGTTGCTCATCTTCAATTGTTTTCTTACGCCCCATCAACCCCTGCCTGCTATTATTATGGTTTACGTGCCGCCACCCAACGTAAACCAGGCAGCAGTGGCACAAGCGCTTTTATCTGCACTTCACTTGCACCAATAGAAAGTAATTTATCAGAAATTTCCTTACTGTGGTGTACATCAATTAATATAAAACGCCCACCTGGTTTTAACACACGCATAATTTCATCCAGGGCCGCTGCGCGTTGGCTTTTATTCAGGTGATGAAAAACAAAACTGGATAAAACCACATCAAATGATTCATCTGAAAAACTTGTCGCACAGCCATCCTCTGTCTTTACCTGTACAAACTCTTCAACGCCTTCTGCCCGCGCATTCTCCATTACGGTTTCAGCTGTATAATGTTGACCATGGTCATCTGTCCAGATATCAATACCCGTGGCCATCCCTGTTGTTAAATGACGTGCAGCGGCAATAAGATTAATGCCGGCGCCACAGCCAACATCCAGAACCTGCTCATTACCCTGCCAGGGAATCATGGCTAGCATTTTATCGCGAACAATATAACGCCCAAAACGTGAAACCCAGAACAGCCCACCGGCACCCAGAATTAAGCCAAGCCCGAGGTGCAGTGTAATTATTCCAAAAATAAATAACAGAACACCTTCAAGACTGCTTCCCCAGACAACATAAGCCGCAATAGCCAACAAAACTAAACCGACCAGACCTAGCAGGTGGACTGCCTTTGCACCATGAAAACCGTAATCTACAGGGGATGGTATTAAATGATTATGATGTGACATACTTCTTCTCCTTTTTAATAAGTAATCACTTACTTATAAAATAAATTACTCTCCTGGTCAAGCAATATATTAATTTGGGTGTCCGACTAAGCCTGGGTGTCCGACTAAGCCTGGGTGTCCGACTAAGCCCCTAAGCCGGTGCTGAACAATCCTTTGATATG
>Ga0316207_10000841_pt1 | contig 43096 bp, 43 predicted proteins | sample 6weekpyrite_MG_FD_204943 | JGI IMG/M metagenome (GOLD analysis project Ga0316207, IMG submission 204943) | Microbial mat bacterial communities from mineral coupon in-situ incubated in ocean water Damariscotta River, Maine, United States -... | ecosystem: Environmental > Aquatic > Marine >... | reverse complement strand
CAGAACCCAAACCAAATAAATGAGACGCTAATGCCAGTGAAAATTGCGCCCGGGATAGTACCAATTAATTTTTCACGTATACTCATATCACCCTCAAGGCCACTAACCTCGATGTCTATCATAGTTCTGAATTTTTCTAGCTCCGCTGGTGTATAGCCATTCAGATACGGCAACAACTTTTCAATATTGTGTATATCAGCATAAATAGCACTCTCAAACTTCGTATCAGGTGGTGCCTCCGATTTATCCTGATTTTGTATCTCGATGCGCGTTTTCACAGTAGAACACAGTGATGATTTTGATAACTTGCTTGCCATTATCTTTCGGGCACTATCGATAAAATCATAAAAGACGACAATCTCGTTTGCCAGGTGGACGTTCATTTCATTAGGATTAGTCACCATACCTCCCCTGCTTGAGATACCCGTTATCTAAACCGATCAAGGGGTCAGCCCCATGATCGAATTTGTTCAACATCCGGCCTTGCAGCGTCCTTGTGAATTAAATGTCATCGTCCGGCCACTGAGTGGAAGATAAACAGGGACTCTGGTTGTGCGCATGAATGTGTCAGTGCGTGTGCCGGCGATCACCTTGCCTTCCCGGGTTGCCGCCTCGTTGGCATGGGAAGCGATCACCGCGTTGGGCTGTACCAACTCATTAACGACATAAGCCGCCTCTTTCGGTCCGGTGGTATAGGTATCGCCGATATTCATCACTGCCAGTTTTGCACCGTACTGGCGACGTACCACGGTTTCCTGTTCAGCGGTGACGCCGGTATCGCCAGACAGGTACACCACCAAGCCATTGCTGAAGGTGAGCACATAACCGGTCGGTGGCCCGGCATAGGCGGTCAGCCCCGCCGCATCCAGCATCTCACCCAGTTCGCCTCCGATCATAGCGCCAGCAATCCCGTTCGAATGCACCGCCGGAACGGTCGTCACGCTGACCCCACCGGCCTTCACCGATCCGCCAAAGCGCACCAGTTGCGCCTGACCCGGATCGCCACCCAGTGCCTTCAATTTATTGGCAAAGAATTTGGGCATCTCGCTGCCGGTGATAATGCGCGCCCTCTTCGCCAGGGCGATATTGACGCTATTCGTATTGGGTAAGACATTGACCGAGGTATCAGGCCTGGCGCAGGTACCGGCATTACGTGCTTTTATCGTCTGGTTACCGACGTGATCGCCGTGCATGTGCGAGACCAGCACAACATCAATCTTGCCCAGGCGTGGATCCTTCGGCCCCGCCACTGTACGGCCGGCATCGTAGAGTATCCGCGTCCCATCCGGATCCTCGAAGATTAACGCGCGGTCGCGACCGCAAAACTCCCCGTCGTGACTGCCCAGCGGGATGACCTTTACCATCTGTGCCGCTACCAATGCTGACCAGGTAGTTGCAATACCGAAAAAACCGATTAACAGAACACGTGAAAGCTGCATCGAACAAATCATGACGATCCCTCTTCAAATTTGTATAGGCAGAAAAACATTCTAAACCCAATCGGGAGGAATTCAATCGGATTTAACACCATGGACGTAATTGTGCTCTGACCCTAATGATTTCGTTTTGATCAAGCACCTGTTTCGGGCGAGCCCTACTGCTTTCGCACCAAAATCGCCGTGATTAATTGCAAATACGCTTAAAATCACTGTTTTAGATATGGCCTGATACTTGCTCTTAATCAACTAGAGGCAGACAAGAAAGGAAGTATTCAGATGAATTATATCAGCGTCATAGACCGCTATCATGAGTATAAGAATGCCATTCATGAATTAATGGCATCAATTGTCACCGGCATTTTTGATGACAAGCTTTTCAGGGACGAGCAAAGTCTTGCCAGGGCCATGAAATGGCTATTCCAGAACTATCCGTTTGTGGAATTGATCTTCACTCTGGATGGTGATGGTGTTCAATCCAGTAACAATATTTCTTACCAGCTATTGACCGAAAAGAACTCTAACAAGGGACTTGGTACAGATCGTCGCCACCGGCCCTATTTTCAGAAGGCCAAAGAAAATGAAGGTGTGATCGTCACTGAACCCTATCTCTCAACATCGAGTCATAACCTGTGTATTTCATCTGCTGCACGCTGCATGGATGAGCATGGTGAGGTCAAGGGTATTCTGGTGATTGATATTGATCTGGCCAATGCCATTGAATTTCTAATGGGGGACAGTAAGCGAAAAAAGTTTCAGCCATTTTTCATAGCAGTCTATTCACTCATTGTTTTCGCACTGTTTATCGTCGTCAGTATTTTGTTGTTTTCGGCCGGTAGCGAAATTATTGGCTTGTTTATGGCACCACTGGCTGATGATCTCCACCTCAAACCATTCAGTATAATTATTTTTCTTACCCTGGCATTGGCTATTTTTGATCTTGGCAAGACGACACTGGAAGAAGAAGTCCTCATGCATAAAGATATATTCCGGCATAGTTCAACGCGCAGGACAATAACGCGATTTATTGCTGCCATTCTTATCGCCGTTTCGATCGAATCGTTGCTGCTTATGTTCAAATCCGTACTGGGTTCACCGGAGTATTTAACTAACGCAGTCGCCATGATGGCGGCAGCGGTAGGACTGCTTATCGGGCTCGGTATTTATGTCTATTTAGGGGCAAAAGCGGAGGCGACATTAAAGCAGTTAAATTCTCAGCAAAAATAATCAATCGCATTAAAGAGGCACGGGCCCCATTTATTAATGTAAATGATTATCATTTGTCACTGACCCCTTTTATTTTTTATTTTGAAATAAAAATCGCCTCGGCGTAACATCATAGCGATAGGCAATTATTTCTCTAATAGCATTTCGCCACTGACTTGGGGACGACGACATATGAGCAACGAACAAGATAATCCAGTTAAGGCTGATGACAATCTCACTCTGGTTCAGGGTACTAACCCAGTTGAACCAATATCTGAGTCTGATGAACGCCAAATAATCATGGATAAGGCCTACCGTAAGTATCAGAAGGAAGAAGAACTCAAACCTTTTCAGGCTGAGCTCATCAAAATGCAGAAGTATCTGGAAGATACTAATACCCGCATGATCATCTTATTTGAAGGTAGAGACGCTGCGGGAAAAGGCGGTACCATCCGTCGTGTCACACGCTATATGAATGTTAAACACTATCGTGTCGTCGCCTTAGGTAAACCGACAGAGCGCGAGAAGAGTGAATGGTTTTTCCAGAAATATATACGCCATTTCCCTGAGGGTGGAGAAGTCGTCATGTTCGATCGCAGCTGGTATAACCGCGCGATGGTCGAACCGGTTTTCGGTTTCTGTACTGAGGAAGAGTATAAAAATTTTAACCGTGGTGTCACCGGTTTTGAGAAAGACCTCATCAGACAGGGCACGATTCTGGTTAAACTCTATTTCAGCGTCACCAAACCAGAACAAGCACGTCGGTTTGAAAAACGAAAAACAGACCCGCTAAGCCAGTGGAAACTGAGTGAGATCGATGTTCAGGCACAGGAACGCTGGGATGATTTCACCAATGTGAAATATCAGATGTTAAAGAAAACACATACGACTCATGCCCCATGGAAGGTGATCCGATCTAACAACAAGCACCTGGCCAGATTAGGCGCTATTAAAGTAATACTGAATTCAGTCCCCTATGAACGAAGTAATCCGGAACTGGACTATGTACCCGATCCCGATATCGTTATCTCGGGTTCAAGAGAACTGGAAATGATGGAAGCACAACGCCTGCGCAAGGGAAAATTCAAAGCATAACTCAATCAATAAAGTCACAATCATTGTGCCCTTTTTCCTGAATAGCGCATCTTTCAAAATAGCTATTCGGGATATAAATCTGGAACAAAGGTCTGATCAGACATAGGTGGCCTGACATAACCGACCCCTTCTGCTCGTTTGGGTAATGTGATCGGCTCTGGCGTCAAATCCTCGTATGGGATCATGCTCAACAGGTGTGCGATACAGTTGAGCCGAGCATGCCGTTTGATATCCGATTTAACCACATACCAGGGCGCCTGCTTAATATCGGTATGCGCAAACATCTGATCCTTTGCTTTCGAGTACTCAACCCAGCGGGCACGAGACTCTAAATCCATCGGACTCAGTTTCCAGTGTTTGTGCGGTTCTTTGATACGGCTCTGAAACCGGTTTTCCTGTTCTTCATCTGAAACCGAGAACCAGTATTTGATCAGGATAATCCCGGAACGGACCAGCATGCGTTCGAACTCAGGGCAGGAACGCATGAACTCCTGGTATTCTTCATCACTACAAAAACCCATGACCTTCTCGACACCGGCCCGGTTGTACCAGCTTCGGTCGAAGAGAACCATCTCACCCGCCGCAGGCAGATGGGGAACATAACGTTGAAAATACCACTGTGATTTTTCTCTTTCAGTCGGTGCAGGTAACGCAGCCACCCGACAAATACGCGGGTTGAGATGTTGAGAAATCCGTTTGATGACGCCACCCTTCCCAGCGGCATCCCGCCCCTCGAACAGAACGACAACCTTCAAGCCCATGTGATGAATCCAGGCCTGAAGTTTTACCAGTTCAAGCTGAAGCCTGAACAACTCTTTTTCATAGTTTTTTTTGTTTATCTTTTTCTTTTTGTCACTCACAATGAACCTCCGCGATAGAATATGATGATAGTACTAAAACGATAAAAGGGGTCATTGGATAAAAAGGACTAAGTACCCTCCTTCCCATTTTATTTTTCCAACCGACATTAGAACCTATTGTGCTCTGACCCCATTTATTACCTGACATTAATATCGATTCAATTTATCTCTAATTCGATGATCAATATCTGCCACTTTTGATTTAAACTGTGGTGAGTAATGTGTCTGCCCATTATCCATCAAATCATAAGCACGAATTAACCAACCCCATGCTCGTTCGTAATTCGGCGGGTAGAATCGACCATGCAGGTTCTGCAAGGCAAACTCAACCAGTGCAAACGTTTCCACTTCATTACTCAATTTTCTTGTGCCCAAAACTGCATGCACTTTGTCATACCAGTGATGCGCCTCATCAGGGTTTTCGTGAACGCCATAGCCATAGTCATACATATAAGCTAAATAATACTGTGCATCGGGAACCCCCTGGTTCGCCAAATATTCAAATTTCTCAAACGCTCTTCTATCGTTATTCCCTGAAGAATATAAATCAACAGCCTGGCGTAATATCTCTTGGTAGATAGGTGCATCCGGCGCAAGCGGTTCTGGCGGTGGGGGTGGCGGTGCAACGGGTGCAGGCGGCGCAATAATGGTTGGTGATGATGGACTAACGACAGTATCAGGGGGCGTGATGGTAACCGGTCGCGGTGTACTCACTTTCGGTGTCTTAGGGACTTCCACCACCGTGGTGGTCGGCGGCTCGCTGAAAAAATCGTTAATATCAATGTCTTCAGCTGTTTCACTTTTGGTGGAAGCCAGCATCATGTCATTGCCGCAGGTGTTCACCTTTTTAACAGTGAGCGGCTTTCCTGCTTCAAGGTAATACCTGCCATCTTCATCAATATGCGGTATGGGGCCGTCAGTAATATGATACTCGGGCATTGCACTGCACCTAAAGGGCCAATCATAACCGGCGAACTGACCTGGCATTACAATTTCACTGGTGGCGGTTAAATATTCGCCAAGCTCCTTAGCGCCAAATTTTAATACCTCTTTGAGCGCCTTGCGCAACGCTGCTTTGATGGCGGCCTTGGCAACCTCTTTAGCCGCAATGCGAGCCGTTGACGCAGGGATACTCGAGCCACCACTCATTGCCGCCAATCCTACCTCGCCAACCAATTCAGCCACCGGTTTAATACAGTCCCAGTCAGTCTGCGGGTTAATGCCATCGGGTTGAATATGCGCTCGAAGAGTAAACCATACCGCACCGGTACTGCGTTTCAGAACCCCCGGTTTACCCTTGTATTTGGCTGGGACAATGTCGTAATAAAGACAGCCGACCTGATCAATCGACACGGCAATCGGCCATGCACTGTGGTTAACAAACCGAAAGCCCGGGCTGCTTTCCTCACTAACATCACTTGCTTTACTGTATTCACTCTTTGAGAAGATACGGTATCTATCGCCGAAGGCATTAACTTGAAATTGTGCGTAGGCTGTTCCTGTTGATGTGTAACTCGTCACCTCACGTCGCTCATTAATGCCACTTAAACCCGAGGCCTGCAGCGAGGGGGAAATACCAGATAGCTGGCCAGTAATTTCAGTAATAAGACATGCGCCACGATTACTAGATGCTTGCCACGTTTGTCCCGGACCCACGGCATAAGAATCTGGCCGACAAAAGGTTAACGCACCTCCCGCATACTTCACTTGACCCGATATCGTATACTCAGTGTTATTTTTAATACTGGCCTTTGTGTAGGCAAATGCCGGTGTCTGATAACCCAGCATAATAATAAGTAGCGCGAATAATATTTCCTTATATAAATGCGACATTCTCATGTCATCCTCCTTGTCATTAACAACGCACCTATAAACGAAGAGTGTTAATTTTTAGTTTTTGTCCTTATTCCTCTGAACTGTTGAACAACGCTACTAATAAAATAACCTAATCAAGGGGGAAGAGCCCCTTTATTTACCACTATTCTGCCAACAACTGTCGAATTTCAGCTTCAATATGTCTGGCGTTTCGATCCCCTGCATGCGTTTCACCCACATGGGTAAAGCGTATTTGACCCTGTTTATCAATAATATAAAACGAAGGCCAGTAACGATTACCCAGCGCCTTCCAGTAAGCAAAGTCATTATCCATCATCACAGGATGATGCAACTTAAACTTTTTAATCTTTTCAGCAACATTCCTGGCAAGCTTTTCATGCCCAAACTCAGGGGTATGAATACCAATCACCTGAAAATTATGTGATGAAAACCTGGCTTCCAATTCGTTTAGCCACGGAAACGACCGGTAACAGTTCCAGCAGCCATAGGTCCACACATCAAGCAACACCACTTTGCCCTTAAGGTCGGCACGTTTAAGCGGTTTACTGTTAAACCACTCTGCTGAATTATTGTTGGTAAATTCAGGCATTACCCTCGCAGAGGTTAAGCCACCCCCCTGACCCAGGCCAAGCAGGCCCAGTAAAGATACAAGCAACAAAAGAAAATATATGCTCGATTTAGTATTGATGTTTGTTTTCATTTTTCTCCTTATATCTTTTTAAAACAAATAGAATAAAAGAGTCAGAGCACAGTTTAATAAAACTCACACGGCATTGTCCAAGGCTTCTTCTACGTCAGAATATTTGAACGAATAACCTGACGCTAAGGCTTTTGTTGGCACCACTTTCTTGCCACTAAGCAATAACTCCTCACCCATCTGCCCCATTAACAACTTTACGACAAACGCAGGCATAGGGATAAAAGTCGGCCGCTGTAATACCTTACCTAGCATTTTAGTAAACACCGCATTAGTCACTGGATTGGGTGCTGTGCCATTAACAGCGCCTTTTACATGTTCGTCTTCCATGCAAAACAAAATAATACCTACCAGGTCATCCAGGTGAATCCAGGACATCCACTGTTTACCATTACCTATTTTCCCACCTAAGCCCATTTTAAATGGCAATAACATTTTAGCTAATGCGCCACCACCTTTACCCAGCACAATACCGGTACGCAGCAAACATGTACGAATTCCTATTAGCTCGGCCTGCATCGCAACAGACTCCCATTGTTGGCAGAGCTGACTTGAAAAACTGCTATCACCTGTGCTGTCTTCACCTATCGCAACGCTGCTTTGCCCAATGCCATAATAACCAATCGCAGAGCCATTGATTAATACTCTAGGTTTAAGCTCAACGCGTTTAAAGAATTTGATAAGTTGTTGAGTGGCCTCAATTCGGCTACTCATAATGCGTTGCTTTTGTAGCGCTGACCATCGCTTGTCCGCAATCGGTTCACCCGCTAAATTAATGACAACATCAATCACCACGTCACTATCTAATTTCGCTAAATCCGTGATTGCCCGCAAGGGTGGCTTAACGTTGTGGGGCGATCGAGATAGTACGGTTACGTCATAACTGCCGCTCGCTACTAATCGCGAGCAAAGTGCAGAGCCAATAAAGCCGGTGCCACCTGTAATAAGTATTTTCATTACTGACTCAATCCTTAAAAAATTGATTGAGCGGTTAATGTAGCACGCGAATGCTGTGACGAATGATTATTTATAGAATTAAAGGGGGCAGTGGCAAATGAAAATACGAATGATTCTGATTTGTCACTGACCCCTTTTATTCTTTTATTTGAACATAAGAATAGATACCAATTTTTCTTGATTGCAACAACGAATCAAGGAGCCAGCCCCCCTTTATTCCTAGGGATCGATACTAATGATCTCATCGTCTAGCCAGCGATGCAGCATAACCCCAAATTCAGTCGCGACATCGACATCAGGAAAATCTTTCTCCAATGTCGCACCAATGGCGTCAAGCGAACCTGCGGAACAGAGACAGGCTATTGCCGCTGATTCAATCTTTGCCAGACTCCGAAAATGCGGTGAATGGCCTTTGCGCCAAATCAATATGTCGATGGGTTGCGGTAGCCGTTCTACAACGGGTGGGGTCTGATCCTGGTTGATGGCATGCCAGATATCCAGGGTATTGAAGTGTTGCGTGCTGATACTGAGTGTCGGCACAGCTTGCAAATGGATGCCTTCATTTCCCTCGCTGGCAAGCTGTTGCAAGTCGTCGAGTGACATGACGGTACTGTCGGCACCATCAAATGCTCTTCGCAGTGTCCAGTCCATCAACGCAAGTTCTGAGACTTCCTTGTCATCGGCAAGTCGTTCAGCGAGAAATGGGGGAAAGTCTCGGCCATACAGGCCAATATTGGTGTATGTCGAGGGATGCGACTGCACATAGTCCGCAGCGAGCTGGTTAAACCAGTCGTCACCCAGGTAGATGGCCGTATGTTCAAACGTATCCAGTAATACATCTATCAGGCGAATACGGTAGGCATTGTAATAAACATCCAGGCGATCTCGTGCTGACAAGCCCCGTGCAGATTCGCTAATCCAGTCTGCGCCTTTACACTCACTATCGAACAGGGCGCGTTGAAAATCGCTTTGTAATTCACTCAGGTTCACAGCGCGACTTTTGGGTTGAGCACATCATCGGCAATCGCCCGGGCCATATCCAGCTCAGCAATAAGCTCTAGCAATGATGGAATATTGTCATCGCGTTCAATCATGGTGGGCACATAGCCGAAGTGAATCAGTGCCTGGCGGTAAAGATCCCAAACGCCGTCACAGACCGGATGGTCATGCGTATCCACCAAAATATCACCATTGTCCTGGTGACCGGCCAAATGAAACTGGCTAACGCTTTCAATCGGGACTCCTTCAATAAAACTGGAAGGCGAGAAATCATGATTAAAAGCGCTGACGAAGATGTTATTGATGTCCAGTAACAACCGGCAACCGGTTGCCTGGCAAACTTCTGTGAGAAATTCCCATTCGGTCATTTCAGAGGCATTATACTCTACGTAGCTGGAAACATTTTCTAACACCATGGGACGTTGCAGCACCTCCTGTGCCTGCTCAACATTGCGTTTAACGACCTGCAGTGCTTCAGCGGTATAGGGAAGAGGCAGCAGGTCATGCAGATTACGCCCGTGAACACCCGACCAACACAAATGATCAGACACCCACATCGGCTCTATGCGTTGCTCAAGTATCTTGAGTTTACGTAAATAGTCTTTATCCAGACCATTAATTGACCCGATCGACATGGATACGCCATGCATAACCATCGGGTAATTGGCACGAATTTGATCAAGCATGGCCAATGGCTTTCCGCCATCGACCATATAATTATCAGAAATGACTTCCAGCCATTCCACTGGCTGAGGCTCGGCCAAAAAATCATTATAGTGCTCAGTACGTAGCCCAAGCCCAAAGCCGGAAGTCATTTCCATTTCCTTAATAATTAAGAGATTTACTTCTTAATGTCAGCGATAACGCCGCCTTTAGACAGGCAGTCTTTAGCCTTCATACCTTTAAAGCCATGTGTTTTACACTTATTGTGGCCTTTGCAGGCGTGCTCAGCAGTCTTACAGTCTGAATTACCCTTGCACGAATGTACGCCGTAACAATGCACCTTATCGCCCGCACCGATAGCCGCACCAGAACTGCCCGCAGGTGATGATGCGGCCATTGCTGATGAGCTCAATGCCACTGCAAGTGCAGCTGTTGCAAAGGTGGCTGTTTTATTGATAGTTTTTTTCATATTAGCTTCTCCTTAAGTTTAATTCTGATTATTAGTAGGGGTTCCTGTAGCGTGCCCCCCAAAGCATAAACAAGGCCTATGGACACCACAAACACTACCAAGGCATCAATATGGCACAAAACTATTGACCTAGTGCAATTGGATTAGTTCCACGGGTTCTGGATTAATAGTGGTCAGAGAGCAATATTCTCTAATATTAGAAACTATTAATCTCTGCTACCTATTTTCAAAAAATCATAAAGAGCAACTCAAATACGACAATCCACCGTTCTCACTGAACTCAAGTGGCTTCAATCGAACGGGACGGAGCAACATTCGCATTGTTCGTGTTGGTGATGAGCAATTTTCATCCTGTAAGCTACCCTAATTAAAGGGGACGGTGGCAAATGAAAATACGAATGATTCTGATTTGTCGCTGACCCCTTTTATTAAAAGCGACAGGGATTGCCATGACTAAACAGGTTTGTGTATACAGCGGTGAACCGCTGGCTAGCTACAATTTCGGGCCAGATCACCCGTTTGGCCCACAGCGTCATGATGCCTTTATGCACGAATTTAAACGCCAGGGGCTCGACCAATTAGTCTGCCACTACGAACCCATTATGGCTGGGCGTGCCGCTCTCGAAACCTTTCATACCGAAACCTATATCAACAAGGTCATCACCCTTTCTGAAACCGGCACGGGGCTGCTCGACCAGGGCGATACCCCGGCGTTCAAGGGTATGTATGAGGCATCGCGTTATGTTACCGGCAGTGTGCTCGATGGTATTGACCGGATCATACAAGGCCAATGTTCACAGGTGTTCGTACCGATTGCTGGCCTGCACCATGCGCAACGACATTCTGCTGCCGGTTTTTGTGTTGTGAATGATTGTGGTATTGCTATTGAGACACTTCGGCGTCGACACAACCTTCGCAAAGTCGCCTACATCGATATCGATGCCCATCATGGCGATGGGGTGTTCTATGCCTTTGAAGACGATCCTGATCTCTGCTTTGTCGACTTTCACCAGGACGGACGCACACTCTACCCCGGCACAGGTGGTCTTGGTGAAACCGGCACAGGCGATGCTGTTGGTACAAAAATGAACGTGCCCATGCCACCGGGCGCTAATGACGAACTGTTAATGGCATTATGGCCTTCTGCCGAGGAATTTATCGAAAAGGCCCAACCAGAATTTATTATCTTGCATGCAGGTGCTGACAGCCTAAAGGACGACCCGATCACGCAAATGCAATACAGTGAAGCTGCACATAGCTACGTGACGAAACGTCTCAAAAAACTGGCCAACAAAATATGCAATGGCCGCCTCATTGCATTAGGTGGTGGCGGTTATAATCTTAACAACCTGGCAAAAGCATGGACGGCCGTTGTCGCTGTGCTGATAAGTTGATCCTTTGCTCAGTAAAGATACAAACAACAAAAGAACATTGCTCGCTGACCTCATTTATTTTTTTATGAAGAGCAGCTCAAATGCGACACCCCGCCGATCTCACTGAACTCAGATGGCTTTAACCTGTAGTATTTCTCTTCCATTTCCTTCGACTGTTCTGCATAAGGCTGGGTCATGACTTCCTGCAACTCTCGAAGTAGAGTGTAGTTCCCATCCACTGCTTGCTGGTATGCGGGCACAAGCAACCATTCTCGCAAACTGTATTTGGGGTTGACGCGTTTCATCTGCTCACTTGTATTGCTAATAAGCGATTTCCATTTTGTGAACCACTCCGACCAACGCGTGTCCATTTCTTCATTCACATTACTGTAGAAGCTTTTTTTAAGTGGACGGATGTCATCCGGTATCGACGACAGCTCGCGGAAAAAGAGGGTGTAATCAACCTTTGTTTGCATCATCAGCGTGGCAAGTTCACTGAACAGCTCTGGGTTAAACGTATCAAGTCCAAGCTTAGCCGCAAACATCTTTTCCATTTGCTCCTGCATCACTGCCGCAAAACCACTGCGAATCTCGTCCAGTCGTTGTAAAGATTCAGGATGAGTTTCTAATAACGGCATCAACGCCGTACAAAACATTTCGAAGTTGCGCTGTGCTGCCACGGGTTGATTCAAAAACGCAAAGTGCTCCCCGCCCCCCGTCCATGGTTGGTAGTATGGGTCAAACACTTCACAGAATCCGAACGGACCATAATCAAGCGTGAAGCCACCGACCGCACAGTTATCACTGTTGAAGTTGCCCTGGCAATAGCCGACTCGAATCCAGTTTGCCACCAACGAGGTAAAGCGATTGCGAAACGCCCGCGCAAGCAACACGACTTTCTCGGCACTGCTGAGTGTCTTGTCGATAACGTCAGCGTACTCACGATCGATCGCGTGCAGTACAATCTTCTCGAGTTCCTCCAGCGCATTCGGGTGTTGCTGCTTTCGGGCACGGCGACCAAACAGTTCGATTTGGCCGACCCGAATAAACGACGGCGCGACGCGCGTCGAGATCGCAACGGGCTCCGCTATCATCATGTCAGGATCGATTGTTCGTGAACCCTCCGAGTACCAGGGGCGCTGAACGGTCTCCTTTTTCGACACGTACAAACTCAACGACCGCGACGTTGGCACGCCCAGCGCGTTCATATGCTCCTGTGCCAAAAACTCCCGGACACTCGATCGCAAAACGGCGCGACCATCCGCGCCGCGACAGTAAGGTGTCCGACCACCCCCTTTCAGCTGCATTTCCCAACGTTGTCCATTGATAACCGCTTCAAGCACAGAAACGGCGCGACCGTCGCCATAGCCATTGCCGGTTTGAAACGGGCACTGTTGGGTGTATTCAGTACCGAAGATAGAAAGCGCATAACCCGTCGCCCAACCCAGCTTGCGCATCGGCTTTGGAACCTGCGAGAGGTCGCCAGAGAACAGCCGGACGAAATCGGCAGACTCTGCCAGGCTACCGGCAAAACCAAGTTCGCTGAAAAATTGTTTGCTGTGCGCGACGTACTCGGGCTCAATGATTGGCGTTGGATTAACCGGCACATAGTGTCCCGAGAAGACTTGTCGTGGCGCATGATCAACCCCGTCTGCTTTCGCATCAGGATCACAGTTGAGCGTATCCACAAACGAGTAGTTTACACATTGTGCGAGATCGTTTAGCGTCAAGATGGTTGGCGCTATTTTCTGGGAAGCTTTTTTCATAGGATAAATGCAGCCAGTACATAATCGACTACACAACATAAACTATCGTGGTAGGTTCTTCAATTCGTGGGTATCCTTTTGCCCCCCATTATTGTCTTTCCATTTAAGGACTCTGACCCCATTTATTAATACGAATGATTCTGATTTGTCACTGACCCCTTTTATTACTTTTATTATGCTGACCCCTTTTATTATGTCTTCTTAGCGATCAGCGTAAATTCTGAATCCGAACTATTACTAAACCGGGTTTTATCCACGAGACTAAAGCCAGCGTTTTCCAGTGCCTGTTCCAATTGCCTGGTTGTCAGCAGATTTATTTTCGGTATGAGTCCAAGATGTCCCGCGAATCGCAGCAATTTGCCAATTATTTTATTTTGTTCTCCCAGGCACGCGGTTTCAGAAATAAACAGCCCATCGGTTTTCAGCAGGTCATAGATACGCTTAAAGACAGCATCGGTATCTTCGAAAAAATGCAACACATAAAAGGCCATCACCACATCAAAACTCTCTGGCTGAAAACGGGCATCAAACAATGATGTTTGTAGAAACTCGACATTCGTCAGTTTGCGCTCTGCTTTTCTCTGCTGTGCAATGGTCAGCAATTTACTGGAGATATCAATGCCTGTGACCTGCGTTACATTATTTGCAATATCACCGCATTGCGTACCGGTACCACAACCTATATCCAGCACAACTTTCTCAGTTGTTAGAAAGGTTTTTATTTTCTGGATCTTTGTCTCATAAGCCGACCTATCTGAAATAGGCGATGCCGCATATTTAGATGCGATTAGATCCCAGAATTTTTCAGGCGACTTTTTAAATAGCATAACTTTTTTAATGACATATTTATCAAGTTTTTACTCTTAATCCAATTATTACGTTATTCGTATAGTAGAAAGTATTGTACACTGACCCCGTTTATTTATTAGTAGTTAATGCTGAATGTTACCAATCTGAGTGATGATAGTTTCTCTACGCCCGGCCAAACCTTCAATATCCAGATCGGCGCCCTCAAGCTGAAAAACCTCAACATCATCGATTCCCAGGAAACCTAATAGCCCCCGTAGATATCCTGTCAGAAAATTCATAGGCTCAAAATCAGATCCTGTGTAGAGCGAACCGAGCGCCGTAGCGAGATAACACTTCTTGCCTTTAATTAAACCAATTGGGCCCTGCTGTTCGAACGCAAATGTTTTACCCGCGACGACAATGTGATCGATATAGGCCTTGAGTGCCGAAGGCACAGAAAAGTTATACATTGGCACGCTTAACACCAGAATTTCTGCTGCTAATAATTCATCAATGAGCTCATCAGAAAGTTGAACAAGCTGCTTTTGCTCATTAGTGAGTGGCTGCGTTGTTTCAAATGCTTCAATCTCTTCATCGGTAATATGTGGAATTGGATTCTTAATGATATCCCTGACAACCACCTCTGTATTTGGGTGTAATTGCAATAGTCTATTTTCAATGAGATCAGCAATTTCCCTTGAACGCGACCCTTCAATTCGAGCGCTAGCATCAATCCTTAAAATTCTCATTCTTGACTCCATATTGATTGGAATTATATGACTACGTAATTAATTGGGTCAGCGTAATTATTCAGGTTAGTTTATTAGTCTGACCCCAAAGACCTTTACGTTTTTATTGTTAAAGAATTAAAGGGGGCAGTGGAAAATGATAATACGAATGATTCTGATTTGTCACTGACCCCTTTTATTCTTCTTATTCACGTCTTGTTCCAATACTTGCCGGTAATTGCGAATACGTTGAACATAACGAACGGGCTCGGTGCCACGGGCATAACCATACTTGAGTGTCTTGTAGTATTGTTTTTGTGCCAACAATGGCAGGACCTCTTTTAAATCAACCCAGCGGTCGGGATTTTTACCGAGCCGCTCGGCCAGTGTCCTGGCATCGCGGAGGTGACCAAAACCGACATTGTAGGCGGCCAGGGCATACCAGACACGGTCAGCTTCATGAACACTGTCCGGTACGCGTTTGATCATACGGCGCAGGTACTTTGCTCCACCGTAAATACTTTGTACCGGGTCAAGCCGGTTTTTCACATCCACGGATTTGGCCGTATTCAAAGTCAGCATCATGATACCCCTGACACCGGTTGGACTTTTCGCATTGTGACGCCAGTGCGACTCCTGGTAACCTTGCGCAGCTAGCAGTGTCCAGGGAAGTTTGTATTTTTCAGCCGCCTTGACGAAGGTCTTTTTGTATTTTGGCAGCCTGTGCTTGATACGACGGTGGAAGGCACGGATATCTACATAGTCAAAGATTTTAACATGACCGAAATAGCGTTCACGCCAGCTATCCAGAAAACCGTTAGCCTCGATTTTATCAAGCCAGTCCTCAAGTTCGTCAGCCAGTCCGGCCCATTTAGGCGCCAGCATCCAGGCCATTTTATCCGGTTGGCCGATGTCGAAGGCGACGACAAGTTCCGGATAGTAACGACGGTTAATGCCCACAATAGTAGAGTCGGCAATGGTGCAGTCGATATTTTTTCGCCAGACCTGTGCAAGAAGTTGCTCGGTATCGATATTGCTGACAGTTTGCCAGCTCAACGCCGGCAGTTGCTGCTTTAGTTGCTTGAGGGTTTCCTGGTAGCTGCTGCTGTCGATGATGCTGAGTTCAAGGCCGACAAGATCAGACGGGTCGTCAGGCACGCCGCCATGCCCCCGCCGGCAAACCACTTGTTGCTGCACCGGCTGGTAAGGCGGCCCGAAGTGATAGCCACTTTCAACGCGGCCGTCTGTCCGTGTCAGGCCCGCGGCGGCAAGATGGCCTTCATTCTCCTCAAGGGCAGTAAGGATGTCATCAACACTGTCAAGGACCTTGAAGCGAACCTTGAGTTTATTATCCTCGGCAAAGCGTGTGACCAGGTTATGCTCCGGACCGGTTGGGCCATCCCGGCCTTCATAATAGGTTGTCGGGGCATTTCGCGTGAGGACAACCAGTTCACCCTCCTGTTTCAGTTGCTGCAGGTTGTTATCACTGCAGGCAGTTTGCAGTAGAGCTAGCAGGCTGAAAGAGACAACCAGAAGGACCAGGCGTAGTGATAGTGAGTGAGTATTCATTGTTTTAGCCGAACAACGTGGTCTGCCCCCTGTTTAATGATTACCAGATAAAAGGGACTATACGGTAACGAACCCTTGTCATGTAATCAATGTAACCCGGTAGCGTCTCCTGTAACGTCTTCTCCTCAACAAAAATACGTGCCAATAGAAGAGCGAAAATAACCAATAATAGAATCAACCCCAGATAGCTTTCCAACCATAACGTGATACCGATAAAATAGAGCACTGTCCCCAGGTAGAATGGGTGACGAATACAGCTATATAGTCCCGTATCAACAAGTACATGACCTCGCTCAGACTGGTCTTTAACAATCGGCACAGCAAATTCGTTCTGATAAACGGCCACAGTGACAATTGCATAGCCGACAAAAAACATGCCTGCGCCTATAACAGTCACAATGAAATCTGGCACTGGCAACCACTGCAGATAAAACACATCAATAGGAATCATCACGAACCAAATAAACATCAAGGGAAAAAGTAAGTACGAAATTATTCGGTCTGCCCTGGGCTGACTTTTATGCACTACTCCCTGCATACGGGCCTCAAGACTGGCAGGTGCAACTAGGGCAAGTACAATCGTTGCAATAAATGATAAAACACCATGTGCCACAAGAAACTGAATAGCCTGTGGCCATTGCCAGGTACCTGCTGGTAGTAGCAATAAGGCGGCAAACAAGGCCAACTGCACCGTGACACCCATCAAGCCCTTTACTATCAACATGTGGTTTACCTTATTGGAAAAAGATTAAAAGGATACTGACCCCTTTTATAGTGATAAATCACTTTTATTTTTTCTTATTACCCCAAATTTGTTCCAAACGGCGATCACGGCCACAGCGGAATCGATAATATTTGTAACGTATCGGATTGTTTTTATAATAATCCTGGTGATAATTTTCTTTACCCTTAATCGGATAAAATGTCGAAAGTGCTAAAACAGGAGTGACGACGATTTTGTCAGGGAATTTTGCCACCACTTTTTCACGTGAGGCTTGTGCCAACGCACGCTGTGTTTTATCCGCGACAAAAATGGCACTTAAATACTCAAATCCCTTATCGCAAAACTGGCCGCGTGGATCAAACGGATCAATATTCACCCAGTAATGATCCAATAATTGTTGATAACTGACGACCTTTGGATCATAGGTCACTAACACCGCTTCATAGTGCCCTTCATGACCACCAGTATACGTTGGGTTCTTGTGACTACCGCCGGTAAAACCGGAGACCACATCACTGACACCCTCAACCTTTTCAAAGTCAGCCTCCATGCACCAGAAACAACCACCCGCAAACACAGCCTCGTCTGCCAGAATGCTGTTTCCATAAAAGAGACTCACCAATAATAAAACAAATTTAAATTTCATAAGGTACCTGTTAACTGTAAATTCGGGTCAGGGCGCACTTGAAATAATTAAAGAGCTTCATTAACTATTTCCTGAACTAAAAGTTCTGATCGCGCTTACCTCTAATACTACAAAAAATCGTATAAGAAAATAAGGTATAGTCACAGCCAGGAAGGACTGAAATTCATGTTAGACAAAAACTACTCAAGAAGTCGAAAAACGTGGTCTGTCCCTTATTATTGGAGGTTACTATGAAAAGAGTCATTCTCGCTTCAACCATGCTGGCCATGGTCAGTGCTTGCGACAAACCGCAAGACACAACCGTTACCGATGATGCACCGGCATCAGCGACAGAATCAAAAGCACCCCAAATGACGGGACCCATGAGTTTTTTCATTACCAGCACCGGTGCGGGTGATGGCGCTAATTTCGGTGGTATAGGAGGTGCCGATGAGCATTGCCAGGATCTTGCCGATGATGTGGATGCGGGTAACAAGACCTGGCGTGCCTATCTTAGTACCACCGGAAGAGTCGACTATAAAAACCCGGAAAATAGCTCTGCCTCTGTACATGCACGCGATCGTATCGGTAAGGGCCCCTGGTTTAATGCAAAAGGCGAATTGATCGCTCGGAATGTGGAGCACCTGCATAGCAATAACAACATCAATAAACAGACAGCATTGAACGAAAAAGGTGAAGTGGTCAATGGACGCGGTGATAAGCCAAATCAACACGATATCCTTACCGGCACTCGTCCAGATGGCACCGCATTCTCTCCCCATGTGAACTTCACCTGCAAGAACTGGTACAGCAACGAAGAAAGTGCCGCAGCGGTTGGGCATCATGATAAAACCGGCCCGACAGAGGATAACTGGGCAAAATCCTGGAACTTCTCACATTTCAGCAGGGGCTGTGGTCTGAAAGCGCTCGAAAGCTCGGGCGGCGCCGGGTTGATATATTGTTTTGCTATTGATTAAAAACAGGGGCAGATCACGATTAAACTATTTTCGACACAACCTGGATTCTCTACACCCAGTAAAGGGTAAAAAACACCCAGCCGAGAACAAAAAACAGACCGCCCAGTGGTGTTATTGGGCCAAATATTTTCTTTTGGGTTAACGCCAGTAGATAAAGTGAACCGCTAAAAAGGATAATACCAATACCAAAAAATACGAACGCCCAGGTTAAATACATGCTTTGTTCAATACCCTCGGCAATTAGTGACAATCCAACCATCGCGAGTGCGAACGAGTGGTAAAATTGGTAATCAACACCGGTTTTGAAAACAGACAACATATCGACTGATATTTTTTTCTTTAACCCATGAGCGGCAAATGCGCCGAGGATGACTGATAATCCGCCAGATATCCCGGCGATGATCATAATTAATTTTGCCATAGCGTTATCTCTTTATTGTTATTAGCTATATTATAAAAATGCGACCAGAACCATAGGTTCAAGGAATGCTTAATGACCAGAGCTTACGAAGCAAGATCAGGGAATCCCTAATGAAGCACAAAGTGATTCTAGGGAGAAGCCTGAAAGGATTCTAAAGTGTGCTCTGACCCCATTATTTTTGGCTGCAAATGAAGCGTTGGCACATAACAGCAGTACCATGAAGAGAAACAACTGTTTTATAGCGTTATGCATGGCACGTTCCTTTTTCATCATAACGTACTCACTTTTGGGATGATGTTTCATAAAACATCACGGCCTTATCACGTCGCCAACGCTGCACCTGGGTGTCTTTCGTATAGCTTCCTTCCAGGATCAATTGCAGTGTCCCTTCCATTCTCCAGCGCTTCACTTCAGAATCCAGGCGTGTGATTTCATTACCCGCTTCATCAAAAAACACCATAGCAGGGCTATAGTTGAGGCCCATGCGGTAATGCCAGATTTTTGGTGTGATACGACTCCCCGCGGGTGTCAAAACGGCCGTTTTATTATCCGTGGCATCAAGCTGGAGTGTATCAAACCTCTCCAGCAAACGGCGAACGGGTTTATCTGTCAACACACGTTGGTGGAAACGATCACAGGCATCACAATTGGGTTGCTCAAATAACACTAGCAAGGGTCGACTTGCTGGTTTCTTCTTGCGATAAAAATTATAGCGGTCATTGGGAAATAATTTATCCTTCCTGATCGAGGCCTTGATCAGGCCGGGTTTTGCTTTTTCCCTTTTCATATAGACATAAAGGGTCTCACGCTCATAATGCTCACCTTCCAGGTAATCAAGTACACCGCGAAATTTATCCGGTGGGTAATAACCAACAATCTTGAGCAACTCACGGCCATCTTTACCATAAAAGATCATGGTCGGTGAATAATTGGCTTTTTTTAGCGTCACAAAATCTTTCACGATATATGCCTTACCCGTAGGATCCTGCATTTCATTGTCACTGAAAATATCCATGCCAACCGCGTCGAATGAATCTTGCATGCGCCTTGCAATGTCCGGCTTGGCCAGGGTGTTCTCCATGAACGCCTGGCAATAGCTACAACGCTTTAAACCAAAATACACCATTAGCCCCTTCTTACCGTTTTGCAGGGCCTCATTTAAATCTTCATCCAGGTCTAAATAACTTGGTTTGAACCATTTTGGGTATTTCGCATCCGCAAAAACATCTTCCACAAAGTCTTCACTGATAATTTTCGGTGCTTCCGCAATTGCCTTCGCCAGGTGCGGAACCAGGAATTCCGTCAGTGCTGCGTTGCCACTACGTTTTGACCAGTCGATGATGGTATTTCCCTGGTAGTCCTTAAAATCCAGCCGGGCTCCCGCCGCCATGAGTATCTCGACGAGATCTTTTCTGCCCTCCCCGGCAGCCGTCATAATGATCGGGATCCCCCCCGCATTTCGAACATTCACATCTGCCCCTGCCTTGATTAATTGGCGCGTAATACCCGCTGCTACTTTGGTTGCCAATTCAAGGGGGGTACGGCCAAGCTTGCCGCCAATATCCGGTAAAGCGCTGGCATTGAGCAGCATCGCCACCTGTTGCTGGTTCCCAGCCCGTGCGGCATACATCAATGCCGTCCAGCCATGTTCGTCCTGGCTATCGACGTTGACCTCGTTAACAATAAGTTCTTTCAGTTCTGCCAGATCAGCGCTTTTTACCGCTTCATGCAGGGAATAATTGTTCCCAGCATATACTGATAGTGACGCTGTCAATATGCCGAGTAATACACTAAAAGATACGAGCATTATTTTTTTCAGATACGGTTGATTTGCCATCGTTTGTCCCTCGTGGTTTTTCTCTGTGCCCCGAGTATGAAAACCTCGGGCACAAAAGAACCTGTTGAAGCACGACGGGAACCCAACGGAAAACCAACGAAGGGTGAAATGGTTTAAAAAACGAGTAGTTAGTCAGGCAGGCCGGCGGCACGTAAATCAGCAAGCAGCGCCTGCCTGACATCACTGCGCGCCACCGGAATAGTACGCGCGATAATGCCCAGGTTGGCGGTGGGTGTAAGGGACTGTAATTCCAGGGCAAGCCATTCAGCCTCATCCTGCCGACCTACTCTAAGATAATTCGCACATAAGAGGTACTTGATAACGACATGGTTCGGATTGCGAGCATGCCCATCTTCGAGGATGGTAATGGCATCCTGATACTGTCCCAAGGTGTAATAGGCCAGACCGTAGGTCACCAGATATTCGTGGGAGTAATAGGGATTAAGCGCGATACCCTTATTATTCAACGCAATCGCCTCCTCTGCCCTGCCCAGGTAACTATTAATAAGGGCCAGCAGGCCATAACCATCGGCATAATTCGGCGCCACTTCAATTGATTTTTTTGCCGCCTGCTCGGCCAGAGAATATTCCTTGTGCGTCAGGTAGACAAAGCCCAGTGCCCACCAGGTTTGTGGAGTCGTGTCATCAAGTGCCACGGCTTTTTTCGCGAGTTGCAAGGCACGATCCAGGGTTTCCAACGGCGCATCTGTCCAGTCGCGCTGGTAATTGATGGTAAAGGTCACGGCCATGGCTCCATAGGCCCGGCCATAGGCGGGATCCAGTTCAATGGCCTTGCGGTACATGTCGATGGCCCGGTGACTGGTTTGCTGGGTGCTGATCTTGTAAAGGCGCTGCCCTTCCTGGAAATAGTCGTAAGCCTGCAGGTTAGCCGTTGCCTGCCTGGCCAGGCGTTGTTTTTCCTGGCTGCTAAGATTCAGGGCAAGTTCTCGCACAATACTCTGGGTCACTTCATCCTGCACGGCAAACACTTCACTGACTTTTCGGTCGTAACGCTCTGCCCAGACGTTAAAGCCCGTTGCAGTATCAACAAGCTGGGCATTGACCCGCAGTTCCCCACCCAGTTGCCGGATGCTGCCTTTTAATACAAACTTTACCTCGAGTTCTTCACCCACCTGCTCAGGGCGGACCTGTTTATTTTTGTAGCGTTGTGCCGTGCTACTCGCCAGCACCCGTATCTCAGACATGCGGGAAAGATCGGTGATGATGTCCTCGGTAATGCCATCTGCCAGATAAGCTTGGCGTTGATCTTCTCCCAGATTCACAAAAGGCAACACAACAATGGAAGGGCGTTCGGTCTCGCCGCGATGACTGTCATCGTCTAACCAGGTCAGTCCAAGCAAACCAATCCCGACCAACGCTGCCAATGCCCAGGTTACACCGTTATTCCACAGCGTTTTCTTGTGCTCAGAAGTGGTAAAGATTGAAGGGGTATTTTGCCCTACAAGGATTTCCTCAAAACGAACATCGGCAATCAACTGGTAACCTTTCTTGGGAACCGTGGCAATAAACCTGGGGTCACGGGCATCATCCTGCAGGGCCTTGCGCAGCTTGATGACAGTATTGGTTACTGCGTCATAACCCACGACAGCTCCATGCCAAACATCCTTTTCAAGGGCCTCACGGCTAACCACTTCTCCCACATGATCGGCAAGATACACCAGTACCGCCATCGCCAGTGGTTCAAGATGCTCCACACGATCGCTACGCGTCAGCAGCCCTTCACTGGGCAATACCTGCCAATCCGAGAGATAAAAGCTTTTATGATTATTCGGCAACATCCGTCAAATAAAAACAGCCTTAAATAGGATTAGCTACATAATACTCTTTACTGAGACCAAGGTCAGCCAGGGGTCGTGAATATGGGATAAATATACTGCTGTACACCTTGCTTTATTGTTAGATTTACATAAGGTCTGTCTATTTGGGGGCAGAGTAAAAGTTCAGGATAGTTTTTACTCTGACCCCAATTATTTTGACCCCAATTATTTGTCACGCCCCCTCCCAGACTAAGCCATTGTTTTAACCCTCGTTGGTTTTCCGTTGGTTTCCCGTGGTGCTTCAACGGGGTTAATCCTGCGGCCACTCTCCATACTCATGACTCGAATCAAAAGTAGGCGAAACGATCTACAACCTAAAAGGAGAATTACAATGAATACACAACATCAACAACGTGGTTTTATAGAAGTTGGCCTGGGTCTTGGGATCTTGGCTCTGTTTGGCGGGATCCTTGCCACTGAGATCAACCAACCTGGTGATGCCAGTAATAACTTTCCCGCTTGTAGCGAATTCACAGAGGAACAATTGTTAGAGTATATTGATTCAGGCATACACTGCGACTAAGCGGCAACAACCACAAGGGTCAGGGCAATAAATCATGTCCTGGCCCTGTTTCATTTTACTTTGAGTTCGTTATTTCTAACCAAAAACGTGAGTTACCCCTTATATTTGGATTATGAGGAACAGCTCAAATTAAAGTGGTATGTCCCCTATTGGTCTTCCCCATATTCCTTTTATTATTCTTCTGTAGCAGCGAGCATCGGTTGAGAGTGTCGTAGATTGAAGGCGCAAAGAACAACGGGTTAATATTTAATCCCTACGTCCCCTTTTTGCTTTTTTAAATATTAGAAATATTTACTCTCTGGTACCTATTATCTTTCCTCTATTTGCTGTTGTAATATTTCTAAAGCTTTCAGCTCAGAGTCTTTGTGCTTCCCCTTCTTCCAACTAGAAACGATTGCTATTGCATTTTGGCACATAATCAAAGCACTATCATACTCTTCAATGTTTATGTAGATCTTACATAACTGTTTCAGTACCACAGGGTCTTCTGGTTCAAGTTTAAAGGCGATATCAGCATGCTCAGATGCCTTTGCCCAATTACTATATTCAGGAGACGAACTTGACAGAATCTGGGCAATAAGAAGCCGGCTACTAGCCTTGTTACGTATAAATACTGCTTCATTCAAAAAATTAAGAGCAGCGCCATTACGGCCGTTCTGCATTTGTGTCTCTGCAAATCGCTCAAGTCCCTCTGCAGTTGTAGGTAGGGCACTATGTTGTTTTTCTTGGTGTTTAATATCTTTACGCCAGTTCAATATAGTTACAAGCCACTCATCATCATGCATAGCATCACGAATAACTTCCAGTCGGTAAGGTGGGGGATCAACATCGCCAAGAATTTGTTTAAATTTCTTAAACTCTTTATTACTTCTTTTACTAGATTCATCCCAGCTGAGAAGCAAATCAGTAGCTGAGCGAATACCATAATCACGTAGTTTGATGCGCGCCTTGGCATCTGAACCACCTACAAGGTGCAAATATAAGATAGCCTGATCCATCCAGTCAATAAGCCGTGGGACAGGCAAGCGTGATTCTATAATGAGCTTGATTAGATCATAGTGTGCAAAACCTTCAATGTTTACTATACCTTCACTTTCAAGCCTGCTTCTGTCATAAAGATCTATTCCATCAAGGTCGGTAAGTGGTAATTTTGATGCTTCAGGTATAATGTTTTCCGGTAATTCTTTAGAAAAAGATTTTAGATATTTTGATTTCATAGCCCCCTTTAGCCACGTAAAGAACTCGTCTGGTGTAATACCAAATAAAAAGGCCAATACTAACCTCACCGTAGATTCATCGCTAAAAATTACATCGAGCACCCAACATAGCACTGCCACGATAAATATCCGCACCATTATGTGACTGTATGCCTTGGGTTTTAGATCACCACGCGCATAACGTAGCGCTATCAAACGTAATGAGAAGAAATATGCACCCAGGAAACCATAGACGAGGGTAGTCTGCTGTGGCTGTAAAACGATCAGCGCATCGGTAACAGTTTCTGGCTTGAGGTCGAAACCTATCGGTGCGAGCGTAACGATCCATCCTATTGTAATTACAATGGAACAGACTAAAACAGGCCACCGCGAACCTGGCGCAAGTCGCCCCCTTCCTTGTGTTTCAGGCCCATAGGCCTCACTAATTTGTGATCCATACTTTGCATCGATCTCTCCTATTGTCCTCAAAGATGGCTCGAGGCGAAATATGTCAAGATAAAGTCTATTACGCAAAGTGCCTAGCTGATAACGATCAAATAAGAAAAATAGCAAGACTGGCAACAAGGAAGCAATGGATATGAATGCTAGTTGGACAAATCTAGTAAACAATGCGAGTGGATTAGCATCAGGTATATCAAGTAACTCTCGTCCATAACCAAAATAATATATTGAACAGACAGGTAAACCTACTCCTATTGCAAGAATAACGATCAAGGCCGCAAGCTGAGAAGTAAATCGTTTAACTAAAGTACCAGAGTTAGTTACATTGATCACCACTATAAAAATAAGTATAGTGAGTATTAGAACAAATAAACTCCAAACTCCTATCTTCCATACTTTTTCGCTTAGATCAAACATTGGTTCTGACGACGATAACCACCAAGTTCCAAGCCCTCCCCAAAACCCAACACCAAACAATAATGTAAAAATATCCTCTCCAATCTCCCGTGAAGAATCCTTGACGCTGCGAACTAAACCTTCTCTTTCGAGCTCCTTGAAATAGAATGTATCATCATCGTCGATGGTTTTTATCTGCCGAGGCGCCAGACTAAGCTTCTCATTATCAACTCCAGTCAATGTTAGCTTAGATGCCGTCTGATTCTGTATAATTGTCATCACTGACCCTCCCTGTGTACTCCACCTTGAATGGATAATTAAAACAGTCCGTATCAGTTTAAACCTTCATTGAAATATCGAGATAATTTTATGGTTCCGATTATAGTGATATCAAAGAATAAATAAGAATGAGATGCAACTGACACCGAACCCATTTATTCATCCTCCTTGTACTTCATTCAAACAATCGGTACCAGTGAAGAATTTTCACTAATATTTCTGTGTTCTTAAATTAAAGGGGTCAGTGGCAAATGAAAATACGAATGATTCTGATTTGTCACTGACCCCTTTTATTCTATAGATATCAAAAGGATTCTCATCTTTCACATTACCTGGTGCGGGGGCGCAACCAATCAGGCCTACACTAAGTATGATTATCATGACGGTGGGAAGAGTAGTCACTTGTAGATTGATCGATGAAAGAAATTTTGCCATCCGCTAGCTCCGTTTGCAATTCAATCAGACTAACTTGCTGTTAATAGTACCCGCATTTCATGCTAGATCAATTAGTAATTAAACAGTCTCAGTAATTGGTCAAAATATAATCCCTCCGTCCCCTTTTATACTTTTATACAAATGAGAATGAGATACATTTGTCACTGACCCCTTTAATTATTATATTCAATGTCAGGAGGCTATATGAAACTCATCGCCCGTACTCTTTGTTTGCTCATATTACTACCTTTGGTCATGAGTGCGAACGCCGCACCTGAGATTAAAAGTCAGGATGCTAACTTTGTGCTTGAAACGGTCGCTGAAGGGCTGGGCACGCCATGGGGTATGACCTTTATCTCAGATCATCAGATGTTGATCACTGAACGTGAAGGGCCGATCAAACACCTCGATCTTCAAACAAAAACACTCACCACCTTGCAAGGCGTGCCGGCTGTGCTGGCCGAAGGGCAAGGTGGCATGTTGGATGTCTCAGTGCCGCCCGATTTCAAAACAGGCGACTGGATTTACTTCACCTTCGTACGTAACAAAAATGACCAGGGTGTCACCGTACTGGCCCGCGCCAAATTAAAAGGCAAGGCACTGACACAATGGCAAGACCTATTAGAAACCCAATCTGCGACCGACACCGGCTATCACTTTGGCAGTCGCATTGCCTTTGATGAAAACAATCACGTTTACTTTGGCGTGGGCGATCGCGGCGAGCGCCCCAACGGACAAGACCTAAGCAACCATGCTGGCAGCGTCATGCGCCTCAATCGAGATAGCAGCATCCCCAAAGACAACCCCTTTTACACGCGCAAAAATGCCTTAGCGCAGATATGGAGTTATGGTCATCGCAACCCGCAGGGCATGGCCTATGATGCAACACAGCAGCGGCTTTGGTTAATCGAGCACGGACCTCGCGGCGGCGATGAAATTAATCTGGTACTGCCCGGGCGCAATTATGGCTGGCCTGTGATCTCCTACGGTAAAGAATACTGGGCGCCCATGGCGGTCGGAGAAGGCACGCATCGCCATGGGATGGAACAACCCGTGAAACAATACACGCCCTCCATTGCACCAGGCAGTTTACTGCTTTACTCAGGCAAGGCCTTCCCCGCGTGGCAAGGTAACCTGTTTGCAGGCGCACTCAAGCTTCGGCACCTCAACCGCGTCACACTAGATAAAGACGGCAAGGCCATCAACGAAGAACGCCTGTTAAGTGAACTCAATGAACGCATTCGTGCGCTGGCCGAAGGCCCACAAGGCGGGCTGTATTTTTCTACTGACAGCGGCAAGGTGTATGCAATGAAACCGGTAAGGGAGCAATAAAGAAAAAAGGATCAGCACCCTTTATTTTAAGGAAGAATGATCAATCCTCAAATAGTTTTGCGGCATTGTCATGGGCGATTTTCCGGGCGACAGCTGTCGGCAACTGCGACAGCCAACCTCGTGCTTGTGCTGCGAGTTCTGTCAATTCAGCCCAGCGGGAGGGAACATAGGTATCCATACCCACCAGAAAGCGTGCCGAGTGATCGGTTAGTAGCGCACGCCATTCAGTGGTGAGCTTTCCTTCTTCGTTCACCATGCCTTCACGAAAGGAGAGCTCCAGGTATAGTTTTGGATGTGTGTTCAACAAGGCGCGTAATCTGGATATTTCGACATCAAACCCAGCATGTGCCCAGATCAACGTGTTGCCTGGAACTTGTTCAACGATGGACACTAACCCCGCTTCATTAGTATGGGCCAACACGACCAACCGATGCTTGCGGGCAATCTGCAGTACCTCGCGCACAATGGGTCTTTTCGTATCCTCACCAAAAAGATGAAGCTCACCTATCCCCCGGTAGGAAATGCGTTGCAGGTGTTTTTTTACATAGGCAGGCACATCAGGATCTTTGAACCAGGTATATTGGCTGAGATCATCCTTATAAGGACGCAGGAAAGGCACCACCCGCCTGGAATCAGCCTTATATAGACGTTCGGTGCCATCCGCAGGCGTGCTTGATACAATTGCCCGTGTTATTCCGGCGCGTGTCAGGTATTCCAACGCCTTGGCAGGTGGCAACGGCTCCCATACATCATGGTTGTAATGGATATGGCCATCAAAGATAGGTATGTGCTGCTCTTCTGCAACAACCAGCGCTGAGGGTAACAACAAGTAAACAATAAGTTGGAAGATACGCATCATGAATTAAATACCTCCGAGCCCTTAAACTGATCCCGTTCAGAAGGTGGTTTCTAATATCAAGGGATCTGACCCCTTTTATTCAGGCAAGGCACACCAGAAATAAACATTCTAGGTTTTCTAGGCATCGCAAACCCCTTTTGCGTTGACAGTACACATCCTTGGTACTGTTATTATTGAATAATCAAGCTACATACTAATGCAAATGATTAACGTTTGTCACTGACCCCGTTTATTTTCTAATATTAGAAACAATTGGTCTCTGGTACCTATTTTCCGTTTAGACTGCCTTAGTCGCTACCCCAGGATTAAGTGCCCTAGCCCTTTTAATTTATTGATACGAATTCTGTTTACTCGTCTATACTCACTTAGCATATAGATAATCTTCATTAGATAAACCATATAACAACAAGGAAGGATTAACGACATGCGCACTCGAATCGTTCTATTGGCTTGCCTATTTTATTTCGGTTTTTTATCCAATGCATGGGCGAGTGATCCTGTCATGCTTAAACTCGGTACCGCGACAAAAGGGGGTGGATTCCAGTTATTTGGGAAACACCTGGCCAGGGTGCTAAACCAAACTCAGTCAGACATTACAATTACCGCTATTGATACCCGTGGTAGTAAACAGAACATTCCTTTTCTTGAACGAGGCAAGATTGACATTGGCCTGGTTGAAGGCAATGCCGCGCGCCAGGCAATGCAAGGTATCAAACGTCCCAAAGCTAATCTTAAAGTACTGTCAGTAATGTATCCGAACCCCGGTATGTTTGTGGTACGAGCCAACTCACCTTATAAAACCATTAACGATCTAAAAAGCCAGGCCATTGCATTTGGTACCCGGGCATCGGGGTTACGTATCCTGGTTAATGATGTACTTGATGGTATTGGCTTACAAGCTGATAAAGACTTTAAACAAATTATTCTAGATAAAGCCGCACAGGGACCAAAGCTAGTGCTATCGAAACAAGCCGAAGCCTTATGGGGTGCCGGTATAGGTTGGCCTGGTTTTGTCAATGTCGCAAATAGTCCAGTCGGAGCGCATTTTATTGGCCCGTCAGAACAACAAATCACACAAATACTTAAACGCCATCCTCACCTAAAACGCATGTCGGTTCCGGCTAATACCTACAAAGGGCAAAATAAACAGATCGATTCCATTGGCTTGTGGTCACTGATTTTAATCAAACCCAGCGTCCCTGAAGACACAGCTTATAAACTCGTAAAAGCATTACACCAGGCTGAAACAACATTAGCAAAAAGTTTAAAACAGGCCAGTTACACGACTGTCAAAAATACACTTGATGCTGTGCCTCCTGAGCAGTTACATCCGGGTGTCATACGTTATTACAAAGAACAAGCATTATTGCGATAGTGTTATAATAAAAAACGAGGTTTTCTCCCTATCAAGAGGTCTGACCCCTTGATTTACCCAAAATAATCGTACATGGCTCGCCCGCATCATTTGCCTTGTTGACGGCATCTATCAATTCCTAGTTGTTAGAAACTCGGATTTCCATAAAACCTCCTTGTATATAAAATCTGGGTAATTGGGGTCAGATAGCATTTATTTCTAATATTAGAGAAAACTGTGCTCCCACCCCAATTATTCTTATGCCCCTTGTTTTTAACATTTTATTATCTTTATTTAAGAATCCGGATCGATTTGATGTTTGCAGTCTCTATTTCGACGACAGCGCCAGCGGTCTCACCTCGCTCTAATTCGACAGAGAAATTAGTCGCATTACCATGTTTGAGTTTACCGTGAAAGATACTGCTGTCTTTTGTGGTCAGCTCTAACGAGTTATTTGCAGTGGTACTAATCAAGAGCGGTACAACCATGTTCCTTATTACCTCTGGAGAATAAGAAAGTAATTTTTCCGTTGCCTTTTCACGCTGACTAAAATCGACACTTTCCAGCATCCTGATCTCAGCACGAACACCTGCGCATGGATCAGCCGTCTGACACCCCATTACAAGGCAACTGGCGAGGAGGAGGTAGAACACACGGGCGGATAGCTGTGTCTGTAAATGGATCGCCCTGCCACACAAGAAAAACAGATTCGCTATGTTATTCATGTTTTTCTCCTCCCTCTTCTTCAGACTTTTTCGGTTTTTTATAAGTACCAGTGGTCTTCGCGAGAATAGTGTTATATAAGTGTGCCCGCCGCTTCAGGAAGTCTGCTTCATCTTCACTGACAGGTTTTTCCGCAAGTTGTTTATTGTGTGCCAAGATCATTTCGTAAGTCAGATCGTAGATGCCTTCAATAGCAAGATGAATATGATTACCTTTGTCTTTCATCTTTTTTGTCAAGTCAGGATCCAGTGAGTTCCATTCGTCTTCACCCTCGAGCTTACCAATATCACCGGACTTGGGCGTAGGTTTCCAGTCTCCACCTATACCAGGATCAGGGTCGACATGACCATAATCCAGCACGATAATTAACCGGTAACCGTCCTTCTCACACTTAATCTTCTGTTCCAAACCATGATTATTGCGAATATATCCATTTGGATACATCGGCTTTACTTTAGCCTTGCCAAGTTTGCCCAGTGTTTTCCCGCCGTCTTTACTTATACGTGAACCAATATCGACACCATCATGGGGAACCATCGTATTCGGTGGGGGTGTTTCTCCATTAGGCCCTTTGGTTAGCTTACCTCCCTTGCTGGTACGTTCCTTTGTCAACTCCATATCATCCTTGCCAGGGACAATCGTTGTCCCCTTAGGTAGGGTAAACGGCACCACGAATTTACAGATACACTCCTCTAAAATTTTGTCGAGTGCCTTCTTGTTCTTTCGCCAGTCTACTTTCTCCCATTCATCCCCGACCTTCTTTTCCAGACCTGGCTTGTTATCGAGCCAATCAGGTGTATTGGCATAAACAGTCGAATAAACCGAAAAAAGAGAAAGACAAGCTAGACTGTATAGCAATACATATCGAACGACGCATCCGTATCGTATGACTGTCATGGTGTGCTCACTCCCGCGTTATCTTTTATAAGAAAATTATGGAAATCAGGGAACAGACTACGATTAATTTACTCCTTCTTTTCTTGGTCTGCCAGCTTTTCCGGGGGAAACCCTCCACTTCGGAATATTTAAAAGGCTCTCAAAATTTAAACGTTTGACCCCTTTAATGCTATTCCAATGTTTCTGACAAGGCTTCTAATTAAAGGGGCGGAGGGATTATTAATTTATCACGCAGTGAAATCGTGGTCTGTCCCCTAAAATATTTTTTATTCTATTTACCTACCAATAAACTCAATGCCAAATCCATTGCATGCTTCACAAATAGCACCTCCTTGCTTTCCAGAACCTAAGCAAGTTGAACATTCTGCTACGTCATCCTCAAGAATTCCAAACAGTGCAACTTTACATCTGGAACCATCACCCAAACGCGCACCACAGATATCATTCGAATATTTCATGTTAAAAGTATAACAACTTTTGCAATATGAATTAGGTGTGCTTTTCTTCACTGTAAACTCCTAACGATTGTAACTAATATAAACAATTAGGGTCAGAGCACAGTTTTCTCTAATATTAGAAACAATTGCTCTCTGGTACCTATATTTGCCATTGACCTACGAACGTTCAAATCTCTTATTTTTGCTTCCAATTGATTTTGTGTAATTGTTTCCATTTTATGTACCTTTAACTGTAATCAAGGTGTAATCAAGGGGTCTGTAATCAAGGGGTCAGTGTACTTGATTAATCGCCTTACCTGCTTTCAAGTACTCTGACCCTTGATTCCTAATGGTTGAGCTAAGGGGCGCGCTTTAGCGCGTCCGAATTTCAAGGGGTCTGACCCCTTGATTCCTTTATTTAAGATAGTTTTTACTCTGACCCCAATTATTTCAATTATTCTTTTATTGAGGTCTACTTAGCTTATTCTGCCATTGCTTCAAGAATATATTCGCCGACATCTTCAATTCCTTCAAGTAGATTGTCGCCTGGTGCTACATACGGTACAGCACCAAAATACTGAATTTCATTTGCTGTTGAGAAAAGATCGATTACGAATGCACCTGAACTTGGATAATCGCCTTCTGGTACATCGAGGAGATCATAAATATTTTTAGAAAGTGTACCCGTACCATCCTGCATATCTTCTGCGAGAATTCTTACATTAAAGTTGGGATCCTCACCTTCTACACGTTTGAAAGGATAACGTCTCCAGGGATTCGTGTTTAAAACCTCAAGCATCCATACTTGTGCGTCTGGGTAATACTGTATTAATAATTCGAACATTGTAGCTAACCTCTTCCTTTTGGAATGTCTTGAATATCAACATTAACAGTTAACCCTGTATGTGAAGAAGCAGCTACGGCGTTAATTAAAAAGCCTGTTTCTCTTGGCCACTTATAAGGCACTGATGGATCGGCACCATTAGGTATCCAGACTGGTTCAGGCTCTGTAGCATTTAGATCCCACATCACTTCCCAATATGGCCGGGGTCCAATACCACCGGGTTGTCCGCCATCTATGATTTTTATACCGAAGCGAAGTTGTGTTTCTGGATAGCTCCAGCAGCACCAGTATGTAAGTGCACCATAGACTTTTGCAACTTCATTATCCCAAGTATCGTTGGTGCTTGCGCCAGAATCGAGAGAGGTCGAAGGTGTTGTGACGCGACTGTCTAAGACGGTCGTGTTAGCTCCTCTGACAGACCTATCAAAATTCTTTAGAGAACCGTTAGTGAATTTCATATCAAGCATTATTGTCTCCCCTTTTTTATTTTTTATTTAAAACTATTATTAATCGTGGTCTGTCCCCTATTTACAATTCTGTTAAGCATACAAAAAAAGGAACGGAGGGATTATTGTTGAATCATGGGGTCTGACCCCTTGATTTACTTATTTTTGCTTCCAATTGATTTTGTGTAATTGTTTCCATTTTATGTACCTTTAACTGTAATCAAGGTGTAATCAAGGGGTCAGTGTACTTGATTAATCGCCTTACCTGCTTTCAAGTACTCTGACCCTTGATTCCTAATGGTTGAGCTAAGGGGCGCGCTTTAGCGCGTCCGAATTTCAAGGGGTCTGACCCCTTGATTCCTCGATTCAGAACAATGCTTTAATTATATCTGTTATAAATGTGCCAATTATCCCTACGAGCAGCATACCAAGAACCGTTCTGTGCGTATTTATATTGCTGTCTTTTGGTTTATATTCAACCAAGGGACATATCCAGCGCAGATAATGGAATAAGACTCTAAATATAAACAAAACAGCAACAAAACAATAAAAATATAATGCGCTTTCAACAAATATATTCGTTTTTGTGCTGACATATTCTATATATGTCGACATTTTTAAACACGCCCAAAAAGCAAATGGAAAACCAAGAAACCAAAGTAATAAATCGTAAATGCTATGGCTATGAACGATTGACAATGTGGAGCTACGCTGTTTGATGAATTTTGTGATTTCACTAAACACACCATTTACCCATGTAGCATCATATCCTTGGACTTCATAGTTTGACTCGTTCGGTGTACCTTGATTTGGCATAAAACTAAAATCAAATATTTTGGGCTTGGAAAAATCAAGGAATACTTGAAATGAATTCAGTGGATAATAATTATGGACAGCTCTTAATACACTATCATTATTTACATATAATGATTTTACATTATCTGAAAAATTAACAGAATCAAATACTTCGTCTATTGTTCCATACAGCTCTTCGCCATTTACTCCAGTTACTGTTACTCTCAAATCAAAACACTCTCTTAGAAGTTTTATAGCCTCCTGATATTTCTCCTCATCCATATCACCCCGATTAAATTTCGTAACTTCAATTTCTGCTGCAGAAGATGACCTCTCTTGAAGTAAATCACAAAACTTACGCATATCATCCTTATCGAGAGAAAAAGATGATATTTCAGTTCTAAGCCTATTTTTTAGATTTGTTCTTTGATTTTGGTCCATATCAATATCTCATAAATCAAGGGGTCTGATCCCATATATTCATATATTAATTTTCTTAAGCAGCCTTATTAGATCTCCATTTTGAATGATTTTTTTGGAATGTCATTTTTTTACTTGCTTCTTTTCGATCTAAATTATTCAACCTATCAACCAATTCAATAATAGTTTCATTCCCACCATGAACTTCTAAATAAATTTTTCGAACAAAACGGTCAGCCCACTGTGGTACATTACCTTTACGTTCCCATAAAGATAATGTTTGCTCTTTTGTACCCATTAATTCAGCTAACCTTTTTTGGGACATATCTATTTCTTTACGTAAAAATCTAAACTCTGTTCCTGTAAGTTTTGGCTTGTAGTGAATAAGATCACATGCGATAGCTTGATGTAATTCTAATAGGTTATCTATAGACACAGTCTCACCATATGGGGTTTTACGTATCTTAAAACCATTTTTAAGGTAAATATTTCTTAAACCACATTCCCGATAATGCAAAGGTTTCACACTCATCGCTCTTCTCCTCACTCTAAACTACATTACTACTCGTTTTAATTTTTATAATTATTTATGCTGATTTTTACTGCTATTCCATCGCTGTCACCACGATGATAGGTGTCAAGTCCTCATCCTTCTCTATTGCAATCACAACACTTACATCATCACCTGCTGTAAATTGCGTAAGCTTACATTTCCAATGCCCAGTCTTTAAATCTTCATATGGCCCTTCAATAATCCCGCCTGTTTTAAGTACACGAAGCACCTGTGTCATCGACACTTTACGCTGTCGCATTCTCTTTGTTGCATGCTGTGACCATTCAACGCGACTTGTTTCATTCGCAGCAGACCTAATGAGCTGTAGTGCTCTACGTTCGGTCATCCCAAATTTTACGACCTTTTTCGCCAAACCCCTTTCACCCATAATTATTATTGGTTACCTATGAATATTATAGGTATAGTGCTGTTTGTCAAATAAATCTATTTAATATTTCAAGTAATAACTATTACCAATAATAATCAATATGTTATACCTGCCAAAACACAAAAAGCCCGCAAAAAGCGGGCTTTTCAGCATTTACTTACATAGAACGAGATTGCCGCACTACGTTCGCAATGACAAAGAACTGGATTGCTTCGCTATGCTCGCAATGACTGCACTTAAGCTTTCTTATATATCTCCGCTCCGCCTTTATTAAACTCTTCTGCTTTCGCTTTTAGTCCACTATCAATACTCAAATCAACGGCAACACCTTCACTGGCCGCATAATCGCGCACCTCTTGCGAGATTTTCATCGAACAGAACTTCGGCCCACACATGGAACAAAAATGTGCCACCTTGTGCGCTTGTTTGGGCATGGTTTCATCATGAAACTCGCGGGCCTTTTCAGGATCTAGCCCTAAGTTAAACTGGTCTTCCCAGCGGAATTCAAAGCGTGCCTTGGATAAAGCATTGTCTCTGACCTGTGCCCCCGGGAAGCCCTTGGCAAGGTCACCGGCATGCGCGGCGAGTTTGTAAGTGATGATGCCATCACGCACGTCTTGCTTGTTGGGCAGGCCTAAATGTTCTTTGGGCGTAACGTAACAGAGCATGGCACAACCGTACCAACCGATGTTAGCCGCGCCTATAGCTGAGGTGATGTGATCGTAACCCGGGGCAATGTCGGTGGTCAGCGGGCCTAAGGTGTAGAACGGCGCCTCGTAACAATCCTCGAGTTCTTTTTCCATGTTCTCTTTGATCATTTGCAGTGGTACATGGCCGGGGCCTTCGATCATGACCTGGCAGTCATGTTCCCATGCGCGTTTGGTGAGCTCGCCGAGGGTTTCCAGCTCACCGAATTGCGCGGCGTCGTTGGCATCGGCAATACTGCCCGGTCTTAGGCCGTCACCGAGCGAGAAGGAGACGTCATAGGCCTTCATGATTTCACAAATGTCGTCAAAGTGGGTGTAAAGGAAGCTTTCTGTGTGGTGGCTTAAACACCACTTGGCCATGATGGAACCACCACGACTCACAATGCCGGTAACGCGATCGGCGGTCATGGGCACGTAACGCAGTAATACGCCTGCATGAATGGTGAAGTAATCCACGCCCTGTTCGGCTTGTTCAATTAAGGTGTCGCGGAAGATCTCCCAGGTCAGATCTTCGGCCACGCCATTGACCTTTTCCAACGCTTGATAGATCGGCACGGTACCGATTGGCATGGGGGAATTTCGCAAAATCCATTCACGGGTTTCATGAATATTTTTACCGGTAGAAAGATCCATTAAGGTATCGCCACCCCAGCGGGCTGACCAGACCATTTTCTCCACTTCTTCTTCAATACTCGAGGTCACGGCGCTGTTGCCGATGTTGGTGTTGATCTTGACGCGGAAGTTACGGCCAATGATCATGGGCTCGAGTTCCGGGTGGTTGATGTTGGCCGGGATAATCGCGCGGCCTTCGGCAATTTCATTGCGGACAAATTCAGGGGTGATCACCTCGGGGATATTGGCACCAAAGTTCTCGCCTTTGTGTTGGCGCAGCAAGGAAGCGTATTCAGGGTTAGCGCGCATTTCTTCGAGCTTGTTGTTTTCACGGATGGCGATGAATTCCATCTCAGGCGTGATGATGCCCTTGCGCGCGTAGTGCATTTGACTCACATTCTGGCCCGCCTTGGCACGACGCGGGGTGCGAATGTGTTCGAAGCGTAGGTGTTTGGTTTTAGGGTCGTTAGCACGTTCGTTACCAAACTCCGAGGTTGGGCCGTCGAGCATTTCGGTATCACCGCGTTCTTCAATCCAGGCGTCACGCATGGGCGCCAAACCTTTTAATAGGTCGATCTCTGCGGTTGGATCGGTGTAGGGGCCAGAGGTGTCATATACCGTAATCGGCAGGTTCGGTTCTTCGCCATTGGCAGTTTGCGTAGGCAGGGTTTCTACCTCACGCATCGGCACCTGGATATCTGGCCGTGAGCCCTGCACGTAGATCTTTTTCGAATTTGGAAACGGCCGCGTGATGTCTTCCGACAGGGCGGTGGTTTTTTTAATAAATTCTTCTGGGATGGCACTCATGCTGTTGCTTCCTTACCCTTTGTTGTGGGTCTTAGTAGAGGGAAGCAAGGCTGAATTAACCGTGACAGCTTCCCTTCGCCGATGTTAATCAGTTCAGGTTCTAAGAGTGTTTCTCAACCAACGCCTATATATTCGTATACTATATATAGAGTGCTGGTACCCCTAGCCGGAGACTCATAATATAGGATGCTATGGCCCAGTACCAGCATAGCAATTAAAGCCCTTATGAATCATACACCTATGCTTTACAGGGTCAGCCCTTGTGTAATAGCCTATGTGCCCATAAGCAATTCCAGTGCATAAAGGCTTGCCTGAGGTGTGGAAACTTCATACTCTTTTGGCCGCTTTAAAATCGTTTTAACGGGGACAGCAATAATGAACAACACAGAACACCAACTCGCGCGTCATAATATGGTGGTACAGCAAATTCGTCCCTGTAATGTAAATGATTTGGATCTGCTTGATTTGCTTGAAAGCGTGCCACGTGAAGACTTTGTTCCTGCTGATTGTGAAGGCCTTGCCTTTGCTGATACTGAAATTCCACTCGGCCATGGCCAGCACATGATGAAGCCACTGGTTGAAGCGAATATGCTGCAAGCCCTTAATGTGCAACCAACCGAAACCGTATTGGAAATTGGTACGGGCAGTGGTTTTGTCACGGCAATGTTGGCTAAATCTGCACGCCATGTGCACAGTATTGAAATTAACCCTGAACTCAGCGCCGCCGCTGCCCATAACCTGGAACAACAAGGCATTATGAATGTGAGCCTGGAAGTGGGCGATGCCTGCACCGGTTGGGATGTACATGCCCCTTACGATGTGATTGCCGTAACCGGTTCGGTGCCCCTGCTGGAAGAACGTTTTCAGCATTGTTTAAAAGAGGGTGGCCGGCTGTTTGTGATTATTGGTGAAGCGCCCGTGATGGAAGCGGTTTTAATTACCCGCATTTCTGAAAACGAATGGCAACACGAGTCTCTGTTTGAAACCGACGTTGATCCCCTGCTAAATGCCCCTGCGCCACAACACTTCGAATTCTAGGCGAATACCCGTTTCTGGCTAAATTTTCGGTATACTCCAGCTCAACCAGTATTTTACTGTGAAGAGGGTGTAGTCTGTTGTAACACCTTAACAGTACGCGAAGAGGTTCCCAGTGCGAGAATTTAGCGCCCGCCAGTTAGACGATTTTTTAAAGGACACTGAGTCCGAGCCACTGCTACTCGATGTGCGTGAAGAGTGGGAGTTTGATCGTTGCAAAATCGATGGTTCCATATTGATCCCGATGAGCCAAATCCCCAATGAACTGGATGAGCTAGACCCGGATCGGGTTACCGTTGTGATTTGTCATCATGGTATTCGCAGCCGTCATATCGGTATTTACCTTGAACGTGAGGGTTTTGAACATGTTATTAACCTGAGCGGTGGCGTGGCTGCATGGGCACGCGATGTTGATCCACAGATGGCCGTTTATTAAGACGGTGTTATAAATTTACGTTTTGCCTCGAATTATTTATTAATCGCAGACGACCGTACTGGCTGCTGCTCTACTTGATGACCATAAAAAAAGGATGCCGAAGCATCCTTTTTTATTTTACAGCGCGACTACTAGCTTACATTGATACGCGTTCTTGCCGTACCCAATACATTACCTGTTATCCAGTCTTTAATATCGATCTCAACCGTGTAGCTACCACGTGATGATGGTTGGATGATAATATCGTAACGTTCTGCTGACACCGCATTGATTTTGTCAACGCGCACCGAGTTGGGTAATGGACGACCATCGGATGCAACAATGTCGACATTCAAACCACCAAAACGTATTTCCTGTGGCAGGTAACCGGCACAGATATAACGCACCAATAAACGTTGACCACGGTTCATGTCGACCGCAATACCGGGTGCGGTTAATGCAGACTGCGCACCATCGACACCTGTGATGATGAAATAGTCGGGATTGAGATCGTGCAGACCCACATCACCACCACAGGTACCCGCTGTCCAACCCAGGTTATGCCAGGATGAATCTATCTCATCCACCGCCCAGACTGCTTCAACATCATAGCTCGGGCCATTTTCAAATGCGGTGCCCGGCCCTTCAGGTGGATCAACAATCAATGCGCCGTACATGCCCATTTCTGCATGCAACACCGTGTTGGTATGGCAGTGATAAAAATAGGTACCGGCATGGGCAGGTTTCCACTGGTAGGTGTAGTTGCCGTTAACATCACCGGAGAGATGGCCCACGCCATCACTGCGATACTCTGGCTCAATGCCGTGGTGGTGAATGGTGTGATACATGTGCATGGGTACATTCAGGCGTGTTTGCACAATTTGGCCCTGGGTGACACGCATCGCGGGTGAGGGGAAGACGCTACCGCCCCCCATACCGCCGCCGCCCATGCTACCGGTGTCACCACCGCCCTGATGACCACCATCGGTAAAGCCCCAGATGGTGACGTTGCGGCCATCATCCATGTTCATGACGCCATTCATGTAAATACCGCGGTTATAAATAACATCGGGATTATTAAGTGGCGCCGTTTCCAGTGCCGTTACCGGGTAGATGTAACAACCATTACCCATCATACCGCCACCATCGTGACCGCCACTATCTGATGTCGTCGTGGTTGTTTCTTCCGGTGTTGGTTCTTCTTGTCTACGTCTTCTTCCCATTGTTCTGTCCCTCTAGTTCGGCTCAAAAAAGATGTCGGTTAGTGCACCGAACATATACAAACCACCACCGGCGGTTTGGGTCATCTCGTCATGCAAATGCATTGGATAGGCACTATGACGACCCTGGTTTTTTGCCTGCTGCAATGTCGCGTTCGTCATTGGTGGCCAGGCATCCGGGGCGGGTTCAAACGGGTAAATAAAATCCATACTGCCCGCATCACCATCTAGCGGGATAATATCTTTTAGCCAGACATCAGGGCGTGGTTGACCATTACTGGTTAACCATTCCATGTGGTTACCATGTGTATGAACTGAGTGTTGTGCCATGCCGGCATTCAGGCAACGTACCAGGGTGCGTTCACCTAGATGACCATGCAGGGCTGTACGTGGATCATGCATACTATCGATTGTTCCAACACCGCTACCGGGCGCACCGGGTGGTCGACCGCTCAGCCCATTGAGGGTGAAATAGCGTGGGGTAAAATTGTTAGAGGGTGTTTGACCATTTCGTACTGCATTGTTCCAGGCTGGGTCACAGTCATTAAAGATCCAGAAATATTGTTTTTCAAATCGTCGGCTACCGGCAAACAATTGATCATCACGACCATCTGGCATGACGGCCAGTCCACCGTGCAAACCGGTTACGCGGTTATACGGAGCATTGCGTCCATCGTAATACAGGTGAGTACCCGGGTTCCTTGCTTCGAATATTAAGCGTCGCGTTTGTCCACCACTGATTCGACCACTATCGACCATGCCGTCGACAACAAAACTATGGCTGGAGCCGAGTGTGTTAACAATGGTGATATCGATGGTGTCACCTTCTTGCGCGATAATATGTTCACCAGGTGCGTTCAGACTATTACTGCTGCTACTGAAGCCACGGAAATAAACATCAACACCATCAGGTTGGGTAATGAAACCTTCGGTGATGTAATACGTTTTACGAATGGTTGCTGCGTGCGCACGTGGTACCCAGGAAATGAGTCCGGTTGTTCCTAACATGGCGCTTGCGATCCCTGCACTGCTGAACTTCAAGAAATTTCTTCTATTCACAGTGAGTCTCCTTCCACAATGTTGCTTCAAATTTAATTTTTTATTGTTATTAGCCGGACGCACTATTACAGAGCACTTTAGACTGCGTAAAGACCCTAAATAACATCGTGTTAATATTAGAATGAACTTAAATAAATGAATCGTTATAATTTTAAAGAACTTACGGCGATAAATTATTTTTTGGATTAGATAAAAAAAATTGCAATTTTATGACAGAAACAATGCAATTTACCATGTAATTTTGAGAAAGTACCTGAGTAAATCAGTAAGTTATTGATTATGAGTATAAAAGAAACCAGCGTTGTAAAATGCACTAGCATTTCATTTTGCAGCTATCAAGACAGGTTTTTTTGCACTGACACAGTGCGTTATTTACATTGAAATTTTGGCATCAACCAGGCTTAACAAACGTTCCATCGCACCGCGATTACGTTGCACCACTGCATAGGCATTTTCACCATGCTTGCCGCGTAAGGTCGCATCATGAAAATAATCCAGCACCGTTGCGGCAAGTTGTTCACTGTCATTGACGATTGTCAGTGCTTCCCGTTCACGTAACATGCGTGTCACTTCAGAAAAGTTATACAGCGATGGTCCCATTATCACCGGTAAACCGAGTGCTGCCGCCTCAATGGGATTTTGCCCACCTGTCGAGACCAGGCTACCGCCAATGAAGGCGACGTCTGCTGCTGCGTAAAACAGGGTGAGATCCCCCATGGTATCGCCGAGGTAGATATCAATCGTTTCATCACAGGGGGCATGTTCACTACGGCGCCGTATTTTGTATCCCCGCTTCTCGCACAATGCGGCAACACTATCGAACCGTTCCGGATGACGTGGCACTAAAACCAATAGGGCCTCCGGCCGGGCATGACATACCTGGGCAAAGGCATCGAGGATTTGCTCGTCTTCTCCCTGGCGTGTACTGGCCGCGATCCAGATACTGCGGTTCACACCCCAGTCGCGTCTCAATACTTCACCTTGTTCTTTTATACTGGCAGGAAGGTGCATATCGAACTTAACGCTACCGGTTACATGCACTGCATCAAGCTGAGCCCCCAGTCCTATCAAACGTGCGGCATCGCTTTGTGATTGCGCGGCAATCAAATTAATTTGGCTCATAACATGTCGCATAAAGCTGCCAAGTTTCGCGTAACCATTTGCCGAACCTTGAGACATACGTGCGTTTGCAAGCACAACCGGGATGCCCGATTCATTACAGGCATGAATCATATTCGGCCAAATTTCTGTTTCCATAAAAATCGCAATCGATGGCGTCATCGTTGTCATAAAACGGCCAACCGCACACGGCACGTCATAAGGTGCATAGACATGCAGCACCTCATCACCGAGCGACTCTTTAACCCGGGTTGAACCGGTGGGTGTTGTTGTCGTAACAAGCACCGGGTGATTAGGGAAACGTTCTTTTAATTTCTGGATCATTGGCAGGGCCGCTTGCGCCTCACCCACCGATACGGCATGGATCCAAATCGGACCATCTTGTACGTCGATATCATAGTAACCAAAACGCTCTGCCCAACGATCACGGTATGCGGGTGCGCGGCGTCCACGCCAATACAGGTAGGCTAAATACAGCGGTGTCAGTAAATACAGAACGGCACTGTAAAGGTAACGAAGCCAGTTCATTGGCATAGATATCTACTTGTCTTTCGCGTTAAGAATGTTCATATATTCCGATACGCCTTGTTCAACCGTCTTAAAGTCTTGATCATATCCGGCATCGCGTAATTTAGTAATATCGGCTTCGGTGAAGCTTTGGTAGCAACCTTTAAGATGATCGGGGAACGGGATGTACTCTATATGGCCTTTACCATGATGTGCAATCACAGAATTCGCAACATCATTAAATGATTGCGCCCTTCCGGTACCGACATTAAAAATACCCGATGCATTCGGGTTATCCATAAACCAGAGGTTCACATCAACGACGTCACTAATGTAAATAAAGTCACGCAACTGGCCACCGTTTTCATAGCCATCAATGCCTTCAAATAATTTCGGGTTTTCACCCGCATT
>Ga0316207_10000840_pt1 | contig 43154 bp, 70 predicted proteins | sample 6weekpyrite_MG_FD_204943 | JGI IMG/M metagenome (GOLD analysis project Ga0316207, IMG submission 204943) | Microbial mat bacterial communities from mineral coupon in-situ incubated in ocean water Damariscotta River, Maine, United States -... | ecosystem: Environmental > Aquatic > Marine >... | reverse complement strand
CACTGGCGGTATGTATATATGGGGTACACAGTTAACCGAAACAACAGAACTACAAGGCTACGGATCAAGTCATGATTTAAGCCCGAATGATTTAGCCTTGGAGGTAAAGGGACAACTTACTAAATCACCTGTAAATACAGGCTGCGAGCTTCAAGCATGGTCTGGGTTTTCTGTTAATGATTATTTAGAACAGGCTTATAATCCAGCGCTTGACTTTGGAACAAGTGATTTTATTGTAAGAGGCTGGGTAAAACTATCAAACACTGAGCCGGTACAAGTCATATATGAAAGAGGAGATGTGGCAAATACAACGGCCTTACGTGTTTATGTGACAGGTGGAAATTTATATTTTAATACTAGAGCTTCTGGCGTTAACAGTCAGGTTATTGCACCAATTAACTCGAATGAAATATTTCAATTTGTAGGCGTAAGAAGAAACGCAGGAACAATACTAGATTTATATATAAATAGTTCGCTTATCATAAGTCAGACAGTAACCGCTAGAAATATAACCATAAATACTAGCTCTATTATTGGCGGATCATTAGTTGATCCAGCGTGGTATTTAAGAGGAAATGCTTGCTTGATTATGGCAGGCTCCGGCGCATTATCACCACTCCAAATACAAGCGATCTATAACCAAGAAAAAGAGTTGTTCAAAGAATACGAAAACCTAACTGTTGAGGGGGTGGAGTATGATCTTGATTTAATCCTCAACCAGTACGATCAAAGCGATAGACCTATTGCGCATCCTGTAATAGCAATCGGCGGCAATCAAGAAACCACTTTTGAGCGCCGGGACGTGTTTCATAATTTCACGATCATTAATAAGCAGCGTGAAAATTTATCAGCAATCAAAAACTTTTTCAGGTCGGTTGAAAAAGGGGAGTCATTCACATTTGACCCATACGGTACTACAGATAATCCAGACACACAGTCAATAGTTAAAGCTGACCCTGGCTACAGACCAAAGCGAAACGGCACTAATGACGAATTCACTATTTCTATGAAAGTTCGAGAAGTATAAAAAGCACATTAACACATTCTATCAAGCCCCTTTTTAGGGGCTTTTTTATGGGCGCAAACATTGAGAATATACAATACTAATTTTGTAGGGTTCAATTCGGCTTCTGAAAAATCTCCTCGATTCACTTTAGTTATCAGTTTTGACACAGCTAATACGGACTTGCTCGCCCTCACTTCACATGAAGACACCGCAACCCCTGCGGGTGTGCCTGTTATTAGTAATGTGGTTAGAGAAATATCAGGCACATCTCAAAAGATCAATCCAGACAAAGCAAACGCAACAATTGGCAGCTTTAACTTTTCCATTGTTGACTTCGATAAGGTGATTAATAACTACATCAGGGATAAACGCGACTTTGGGCGCGGTTTACGTCATAAGCAAATAAAAGCTTATGTAGGCTTTGAAGGTCAAGAGTGGGCCAATTATGAACCGGTTCTGACTTATATTATCGATGGCATAACAGGGAAAGGCGCTGACAAGAAATTTAATTGCTCTGATATTCAACGAAAGGCAAGGCAGAAAATATTTAAGCCTGTTGAAAAATTTCTGTCTAAATCTGTCACAGCTACTCAAGGCCACATCCCTGTATTAACGTCAAGTCTAACGGCTTTCGAAACAGTGCTGCACGACTCAAGTTACACAGACCGGCCCAATAAATCCGTTTTCTATATTCGCCTGGGTAAAGAGATAATATGTTGTGACGGCCTCTTTACACATTCCACAGACGGTGTAAGCGCTAATGTAATTGCCGAACATACCGGTACACATTCAGGCGCCGCTAATGCTGCGGGATTGACTGACAACACGCAAAACTTTGCAGTAGATTCACTAATCGGTCTGTTAATCAAGAACACTAGCGACGGCTCAGAAGGTATTATCACTGGGAACGCGTCTACAACGGTAGTCGCTACACTCTCAGGAGGCACAGACAACGACTGGGATGCAGGTGACACTTACGAAATAGTCACAGGGCGAGGTGCGTTAAACACTATTGCCTCTGAACACGTTCACGATGCAGGCAAAGCGTCAGACCGACAGCCAAAAATAACAGAACATATCTACATTGAGGGGCCAGCACCTAAGGTTGCTTATGACTTGTTAACCGGCGGGCCATATCCTGCGCATTGGACGCTTGGCATAGATACGGTCAACGTGCGCCTGTCTGACTTTGAAAATATAGGTTCTGATGTTTGGGATACAGTAACCGACAAAGGCCGGCATGTACGCATAGAAGGCCATAAAGAAACTGACGGTAAAAAATTTATAGAAACAGAATTAATGTTCTGGCTTGGCGCGTTTATGCCTGTCTATTCCACGGGTGAGTTTGGGCTAAAAAGGTTAAGTCCCGTGCTTTCTAATTCTGGCTATGTCGCACATTTAAATAATACAAATATTGTTAGTTACTCTTCACTCACAGAAGACCTTAAATCTGTTATCAATCGCTGGTCTGTTAAATGGAATTATGTCTATCAAAAAGATGATTTTACAAAAAGAACAGACCTTGAAGATCTAGATAGTATTGCAATTGATCAAGTTGCGGAACAAAAAGAAATTGAACTTCGAGCTGTGCACACAGGCGCACATACTGACCAGGACTTACGAAATTATTTTGACACCATGCGAGACCGTTACAGCGGCCCGCCTCTGCGTTTATCATTAGAGGTCTTACCTAGCCTAAATTATTTGGAAGTTGGCGATACTGTGCGCGTGACGCTGGATCAGTTGCATGACTCATACGATAAAGACCGCGAAATATTAGACCGAGTTTTTGAAATTCAGCAAGTTAAGATGAATTGGAAAACAGGCAAGCTTGTATTAGATCTGTTTGCGTCAAGCCAAAAGGCTGGAACGCTTTCAAGAACAACGCTCTCGGCTGTTATGGATGACTTGTTCTATACGAGCCAAGGAACAGAGCTATCAACCGTATTAACAATTGTCGGCGGCGCTGTAACTGCAAACGGTACATTGACCGGTGCGCCGTTAATGAAAGACGCCGTTTATTATTATAATGGTGATCTAACAATTGATCCGGGCGTTATTGTTACGATTACACAGAACGTCGAGCTTAGAATAAAAGGGCATTTAACAATCAATGGAAAGATTGACGGCAAAGGGCAAGGGCATGCTGGGGGGGCGGGTGCCAGTCTCTGGAGTAATGGATCAAAAGCAATATCATGGCCTTTAAACGCGCCTGCACCAAAGCATAATGGAGTTGTAGGAATTAAAGGCGGGTTAGGAATAACGAATCCTTGTGGTGATGGAAGTTTTCCAATACCTGGTTTTTATACTGATAACCCTCAAGTAATTGGGCCAGCTGAGATTCATACCAGAGCAATAGTCAATAATTTAACTTCAATAGACGGTGCATATGAGAATTTAATAGGAACATCGGGAAGCGGCGGCGGAGTTTTTAGTACTGGACACAACTCAACAAGAACCATAAGGGTTTCCGGTACGGCTGGCGGCAATAGCGGTGCCGGTTTAAAAATTGTCGCCAGAGGAATGTCTTTTGGTTCAGGTGGTGGCATTGATTTATCAGGTGATGACGCACCAATCAATAATGAACCAACATATAACTTAAGAGGAACAGTGCTTCACGGATCACCAGGTGCAGGTGGAGCACCTGGCGGTCTTGCTGTGTATCTTGATGGAAATCCGACGCCGCCAGACCTTAACCTTTATCTGACTTCATGGCACGGTAATAGTCCATATAAGGGTGACAGACTTGCTGGCAGTGATTACCAGCCGCCAAATAGTTTTTCTGCTACAATTGGGACTGAAGGGCATGACATGGGCGAGTCAGCTTATGTTGTGCAATACATTCCAGAGCCCGCAACACCAGAGTTAGAAACTGAACCAGCGGCCCCAGATGTAACAGGATTTACTTCTGAAATCTCAGGCGAAAATATATTATTAAAATGGAATCGAATAATAGCGGCTGACTTATCATCGTTTGAAATAAGAGCAGGTACTGTTTGGGAAGGTGCAAACCCTGTTGCCGATGTTCAATTAAATTATTTGACTATCCCTTTACTTGTTGCCGGCACTTACAACTTTTTAATCAAAGCCGTATTTATTACAAATGATCAGAGAATAGAATCAGCCACTGCGACACTCACAACTTTAAATGCATCAGCATTTATACCCATCCAAGCGGGCGCTACTCGTAACACTGGAGCGCTAGCGGACCTTAACACGGTTGATTATTCTGCTCATGTGGTTGGGGCTACAAAGCCAGCGGACAATGCTACTAGAAACACAGGTTCTTTAGCTGATTTGAATGTCGCAGATTATGCTACACAGGTTGGTGGAACGGCTAAACCTGCGAACAATGCAACAGTAGGCGCCACAATTGGCGTAAATATTGGCGGCGTATTTACCGTCATTAATATGGGGAGCTTCTTTGACCTGGCGTCGATTAATGAGTCATTTATCACCGAGATTACAGAAAGCTCTATTACTGTTCCCAGTTTATCAGCAATTCATGCAACTCTGGGAGCGGTAACAGCTGGGGCAATAACAAGTTCAAGCTTTACGACTGCGACATCTGGTAAGCGGGTTGAGATCAACACAGCAGGATCAAATGAAATAAGAAATTACAGCCCTGCAAATGCGCTGATAGGGTCTTTCGGTTATAACGCGCTAGGCACTGATATATCCTTAATATTTGGTGATCTAGGCACTGAAAATGCGATGGCTGCAAATTTAAAAAATAACGCAGCCTTGCCAACAATGTCGATTAATAATGCAGGTAACTACGCAACTAATGGACTTGGCCGCTGTATATCTGCTATTTCAAACAGTGACAATGCTATTTATGGTTTGAGTTCAGGGGAGCAGGCCGCAATTAGGGCGCATTCAGCCGGTGTTGGCTTCGGTTATCAAGTAAGTGTGCAAGCAACAAGTTTTGGTCATGTTCTTTTGTCAAATGATATAACTCTGCATGCATCGGCAGCAGATGGAGCGCTTGCTAGAAGTGCGGGTGATTTGCATTGGAGAAAAAATGGTAAGTGGTTAAATTTCATCACGGCTTTTCAAGCTAGGGATACTAAACTCACGAGTACAACAACTAACTTCGATCAAGACTGGCAAGCTGGTCAGGACGGCTTTTTGAATGTAAGGTTAAGTTCTATTTCTGCATCAACCAGAGGTTATTGTCGTGTTTATATAGGTCCAACCGCTCCACCAGGTACTAACCCTCAAATAGGTGGTGCAAGTGTCGATAATGCAACGAACCCAGAAGGCTCAGTATGTATTCCTGTAAATGCTGGGCATTGGTATCGTGTTGAGAAAGTCAATACCCTTGGAACCGTTGTTGGTGAGGTGTTTTTTCAGAACGAGAAAGACATTGATAATAGATAAATTAAATCGAGCAACGATCAAACAAAATTTGATTCTCTTCCGTGTGGTTAGGGTTTTGACCGTTGGCTTGCAATAAATAGTGTATGAATTCATGCTCGAGTCTGAATGTATCGTTCATTGATAGTAAGCCGTCATGGACTACCACGAGTGGTGGTGAGTGATAAAAATAACCGCTAAATTGCACGCCATTTATAATAAGGTTGTTGCTGTTGTTCGTGATTATAACAGGCGGGCCTTTATCGCTATAAAGGCCTAAACAGTTTTCAGTGATGTGATATGTCTCGACTATCAACTCTATTGGAAATTGAAAAGTATCTGCTTCATTATACTTAACAGAAATGCCGGTGGTGCTATCAACAGCGTCTACATCAAACCCAAAACCGTGATTATTATCGCTTGGGTCGTCCTTAGTGCAACTGGTTGATAGCACTGTCAACAGTAAAATTAAAAAACGCATTTTCCTAATATGCTCCGTATTGTGGTAAGGGCTTTATAGTTTTTTCATAAAATTGTTGAACGCTGGCCGCGCAAGGGATATTCCATCGTGGGAGAAGATGCCTTCTGCGTAAGAGTTTCTAAAGTCCAGCCTCACTGCGACGTTTTCAGCTTTAAGGATGCGTTTTATGAAGGTGATATCCACCAGGTAGTCTTTGGATGAAGCGTTATAGCTACGCGCGTGTGCGCCTTCGTGGGAACGGACATATCCATGTGTACCAGCGGTTGTTTTTATATGGGTCAGTTGCTGATGGGTTTTAAGGGCGACCGTTTCATTGTCAATATTGAATTTCAAAGACTTGCCTGGGGAAATGGCGTGTGCGCCGACTGCAACCGCGGTGAGGATGACTTTATCTTTGGGAAGGGTGCTATCTTTGTACAAGCCTAGCTTTAAACTGGTGGTGTTGTAGAGCCAGGCCGGTTCCATCGCCAGTGTTTTTCTACCATCAAATTTTGAGGTGCTTTCGGTAATATGGCCCGGCATACCAGGCATATTTGAGCAGCTCTGAAAAACGAATAAGCATATTAATAGTAGGAGCTTGTTCACCGCTTACATCCCTATATAGTTGTTATGCGTGACACGATAACAAATATTTTAATTGCTGTATGTGGGAAAAATCCCTATGTCACACAGTAACTGATGAGACTCACGGACTTTCCGTGGAAGTCTTTATAAATCATGTTATAAACGAATAAGGTGATGCTGAAAAAGCATTGTCCGTATATTCGAATTTTTAAGGAGTATACATACAATTAGTAAAGCAATAGCAATATCATCAGCACAAATAAAACATGTATTAAAAGTTTGTAATCTAATGACTCATAGTGAAGGTAAACGCTGTGCATTGGTATTAAGTCATGCGGCAATGAGAGTATCTGAGGTTGCCAGGCTACAGACTAAAACTGTTCTTTATCCATCGGGCGCTATCAGAGAAGAGATTCATTTACCTGCAGCAATATGCAAGGGGCTTAAGCCGCGTACTATTTGGCTAACCAATAAGCTAACGAGGCAAATCATTCAGGAATGGATTGATTACAGAATTAAGAGGCGCTGGGGAACAATGCCAAATGATGATAGTTATCAAACTCTAAATCCTGATAGTAAACTTTTATTTAATAATCGTGGCAGGCCTTATGCGCTCACTGAAAAGACTCGAGTATTAATGGATGGAACGGTTAAGTCTTATAGAGCTAGTGATGCGTTAGAGCACAGTATCAGAGAGATATATAAAAAATCTGGCCTGAAGGATGCGAGCAGCCATAGTGGGCGTAAATCAATGGTGACTAACTCGATTATCAGGCAGGGCAGGACGCTTGATCAGATGGCTAGGATATTGGGGCATGATGACCCACAAACTACGCTTGATTATGTTGATATCTCTATGGATAGGTTGATTGAGATGTTTAATGAGGTTTGCTAAAACCGGGCATTATTGTAGTTTATCAATACATTAATTTAGTTATTTAATACGACATAAGGTATTGACCTGAAATACCCAATACTATATCTTGTGTTTTAGGCATAAGCCTATTACTTGGGGGAGTATGTGAAATGACCAAAATCAGAGGAAACAATGACGGTCCAGGTGGTCGTAATGAGACTTATAACATCGGGAAAAGGAAAAATGTGCCGAGAAAAACAGTTGTTAAGGAGGTTGAAAACGGCAAGCACCCTGATGCTCACGTGGTTAAAGTAAATGATCAAAAATACGTGAGAGATAATCCTGATAACTCAAAGGATGATAACGTTAATAAGGGGAGGTAGTTAAGTGAGGATAAGTGGCCTTGGTGCGATTGCTGCGGAAGCCTTTTGATGGCTAATAAGTCTAGTCATAATAAGGCTAAGAAATTTCGCCAGCTTAAAAGTAGCTATGACAATATAAATGATCTTGTTCGTGATTTGGGTCTAGATCGTAGTCATTGGATTAATAAGGAATCATGTATATTTTTGAGTAAAAAAATATATGATAAAACATTAGTAGAAACAAAGCATGTGCCTGAAGAGCTGTTAGGAATTACTGTCACATGTTCTAATGGACATAGATTTGTTCCAGAATGGGTTACGAAAAGGTATCCAGTTGCAGTATTCTATTGTGAAGAAAGAGGTTTGTTACGATATTCTAGTTGTGAAATAGAGTGTGAAGAGTGCGGCGATAAGATTTCTTTTGGAATTCCTTCTTCCGGTTATCAAGGTGAAGTTGACGTTTATGGTGATGAAGCATCGAGCGTCGTTTGTGGGAATACTATATTTACATATTCATTTGTGTCATTTTTAGGTGATGAAAAAGATAAAAATGAGTTTGAAAGACGATTTCATAGTATTAAAAATTCCCTGGCTCCATCCATTGATCCTAAAAACTGGGTGCTTCATATGATGGAGATTCTCCATAAAGATAAAAGGAATTCAATCGAATATTTGAAGCATAATAAAAGTGAATTTATTATAAACAAGTTAAAAGAACTACTAAAATTAATACGTGAATATAATTTAGATGGAAAAATAAAGATTTATACTGCTGTTGGAGTAAAAAGTGGAGTAAATCTGAAAGATAAGGTAAAAAAAGAATGTCAGAGTGGTATATATAATTCTGCATTAATGCAAATAATTAGAGAGTTTTCAAATAGTGGATTGTCTCCTAAGTTTTACTTTGAAAGAACAGGAGATGACGGATGGGCGAAGAATTTATTTAAGGGCTTTCGGTTGACGCTTTTATGGGCATACCTTACAAGAGGATTACCAGTTAAGAGCCCGGTGTTTGTTACCCCCACAGAAAGTTTGTATTTAGAGCTGGCTGATGTTGTAAGTTATATTGTAAATAGATATGTGTATTCGATTGGGCGAGAGTCTGAAACAGGAGTTAAACCACCTCATTTTGATCCATCATTATTTGGTGATATTACATATATATTAACTGATGAGTATGGGGATTGGGTTGTTGAATTGTCTGAAGGGTTTCCAGAAATAAGTACGTTTCCATTATCAAATAGTGGGTCTTAAGTTGTGTACTAGCTGATTAAGTATAAATAACGGAAAAAATTATGGATACTGAAACAATACTTAAGCTAGCAAAGCAGGCCCAGGTTGATAAGTTGAAGGTGACAATGAAAGCTCAGACTGAAGCGGGTGATGTTGTTGGTGCTATGATGTCTATGGCTCAGTTAAATACAATTATCGCAGCGCCATGTTCGCCAAGCATTAAGTCGCCTGGTGATGCTCATTTAGAGATTAACCAGGTTTAAAACGGAAGGAATTATGGAACTAGATAAAAAAGCAAAGCAAAAAACGCTTACAGTTATTCAGGAAACAACGAAGTTAACCGGATTATTGATAGAGGCTAGATCTGGTAATCCCGTAAATGCGATGTTGCTCACCCCGGCTATCATTTTGCAGAAAATGAAACTAGACGCTGTTATACATTCGCCTGTAGAGTAAATCGGAAAGAATTATGTCAACACATTGGGGTTATAAGTGCGAGGATTGCGGTGTAAGCAGTGAACACTATTTGAATCATGGTGAGGCTACACTACGCCAGGTTTACTCCCTTGGTAGTGTGTTAAGTGATGCCAGGGATAAGTGTTCTATGTTGGATATACATGTCATGGGCACTGCTCATTATGATGTGGACCCAATTGAATTTTTAGCTATGCATAAAGGTCACAACATAGTGTTAGAAAACGAATACGGTGACATAGCTAAAGCAACGGAATAATTTAAGTGAATGATGAAATCATAATAGCGCATAACGGTAAAGCGTACACGGTGCAGTATCTGCTCAATGATGATGAGCTGCATGTGTATTTCGCTGATTGTCAGCCCCGCATCACTATGCTGCGGGGTTTGACCGTTGAGGCCGCGATTCGGCCTCACCTGATCAGCTATCTAAAGCTGAACCCAGGTGATACATCGATGTGTGAGCCTGAATCTGATATGTCGCTTGTTGAAATCGCCAGGCATTTTAACGGTAAATAAATCCACGGAAAAGAATAGATGCTCAAAAAACACGTAAGTTATTGATATTTATTGTGACCTTTTCATGAAAAGAAACCAGGTACCAGGTTACACCAGGTTGTTTTCGGTACCGACCACGCCGGCATAGATCAGCATTAAACGCCAGGCACTATAAGGGATCTCCCGATAGTCTTTTTTCGCCTTGTTGCTTTTCCATTTGCGAATTGTGGATGAGCCTTTTTTGGTGTCCCATTTAACGCCCACGAGCTTGGCGGCATCATTTTGCGACCACCCGCTAAGTGTAATTAGCTGGTTGACTTCTTCAGGCTCAGGCGGCCTGTAGTGTTCGTCAGTGTACAGTCTGGCGCAATCTCTATTTTTAAAGGCGTCGAGGGTTTCAGGCAATGAACCCGCGTTATAGCTGGCGGCATTTTCTGACATGGTGCTATCTCCTGTTAATCCAGTTAAGTGGGTGAACCGTTAACCGGCTCACCCACGGGGTGGGGCTGCTACAGCAGCCCGCGTTCCGCAAAGGAGGTGGCAGCGTTTTTGCCAACCACAATGTGATCCAGTACGCGGATATCAAACAGCCCTAATGCATCAATCAGGCGACGTGTAATGCGCTCATCAGCCATGGATGGCTCAGTTACACCACTTGGGTGGTTGTGTGAAAAAATCACCGCTGCGGCGTTTTGAGCAAGCGCGGCCTTTGCCACTTCGCGAGGGTAAACACTTGCGCCATCGATGGTGCCACGAAACATTTCTGTAAAGGCGATCATTTGATGGCGCTGGTTTAAAAACATGACTGCGAAAACTTCGTGCTCAAGGTGACCGATTTCTAACAGACAGAAATCTTTTACTGCGTCAGGTGATGTGAAGGCATTGCCACTGATAAGCTTATCAGCAATGATGCTTTTTGCTTGGTTGATGATTAGGGTTTCTTGAAGTGAAAACATGGATTTCTCCGGTTGTTATGGCTGGGCGGGATGCCTTGCCGTTGAGTATTAATATACGCCCCAATGGGGCGGCAGTCAACACTTATTTACACTTTTTTTAGTCTTTTTCTTCGAGGGTTTCGAGGGCGATTTGCACGGCTTTATCCACGGCTTGGCCTTCGTTTTTTACATCCTCGAATTCGGCCTTGATGCGTTTAAGGCCCTCTTTGGTGCCTTCTTCCACATAGGCATCCAGACGCTTTTTATCTAGCGTCTGGGCTTTGTGGTGGGCCTTACGGGCCTTTGCGATGGCGTCCTTGCGTTGTTTGCTTGTCTGCGCCAACTCTATTTGCTCTGTATTCAAAAGCCGAATCCTATCATTTATTACCGTGTAAACAAAATATAGCATCTATTGTTTACACGGTAAACAGCAAGCGATAAAATAATGTTTACACGGTAAACGATCGAAATTAAATTGAATTATCTGTTTACACGGTAAACATTAATTGCTATATTGTTTACACGGTAAACACATCTAAGGAAAAATCTATAATGCCTACAATTGACGAATTAATAGCAAGAAATGCTTTATTTGTTGTAAATCACTCAGGTGGAAAGGATTCTCAGGCGATGATGATTAAGATCCGTCAATTGGTTCCGAAAAATCAAATTATGGTTGTGCATGCGCATCTTCCAGGTGTTGAGTGGGAGGGGACCTGGGAGCATGTTCAGGAAACTACCAAGGGCTACGAATTAAGGCAGTGTCAGGCTAAAAAAACATTCTTTGAAATGGTTCGTCATCGCCAGATGTTTCCTAGTCCTTCATATCGTCAATGCACTAGTGATCTTAAGCGTGGTCCTATTGAAAAAACCATACGGCACTACATCAAGGAAAATAAATTATCAGGTTTAGTTGTGAACTGTATGGGGCTAAGGGCTGAAGAGTCAACCAGTCGAGCTAAACAGCAGGTATTTAAATTTAATGAGCGTAATTCAAAAGCAGGTCGAGAGTGGTATGACTGGTTACCAATTCATAGCTGGTTAGTTGATAAGGTGTTTTCTACTATAAAAGACGCTGGCGAAGATCCGCACTGGGCGTATGAGGCTGGAATGTCCAGATTATCATGCTGTTTTTGCATAATGAGTAATAAAGCTGATTTAAATACTGCGGCGCGTATAAACCCAGAATTGTATGCTGAGTATGTAGCGTTAGAGCAAGAGGTTGATCATACAATGATGATGCCAAGGAAAGGTGAGTCGCCAAGAACGCTTGAAGAAATAACTGGTATTCCTGTGAAGGTGGTTGCGAAAGCAGCCTGAAAAACTGAAAAAGATAAAAGGGTTCCGGGATGCTTAGACCAGGTGAGTTAGTTGTGGATAATTTTGCGGGCGGTGGCGGTGCAAGCACTGGCATAGAATTAGGTTTAAATCGTCACGTAGATATAGCGATTAATCATGACCCAGTTGCTATTGATATGCATAAGGTGAATCACCCAGAAGCAAAACACTACTGCGAGTCGGTTTGGAATGTAAATCCTATTGTTGCGTGTATGGGGTTGCCTGTCGGCTTTGCCTGGTTTTCACCTGATTGTAAGCACTTTACAAAGGCGCGCGGTTGTACACCGGTAGATAAAAATATTCGTGGCTTAGCCTGGGTGGCCGTTCGTTGGGCAATGCTTGTACCAGTGAGGGTATTTGCGCTGGAGAACGTTGAGGAGTTTTTAACGTGGGGTCCAGTAGTTGAGGAGCCTCCCGGCAAATACATGCCTTGCAAAAAGCGAAAGGGTGAAACGTACGATGGTTTTATTAAGGCGTTAACAACTGGTATCACGCCTCGCCATCCGACTTGGAAAGAAATGTGTCAGGTGCTGGATATTGAGTTTGATATCAGTGCAAAACTAAAACTGTTTAAAGGTCTTGGCTATCAGGTTGATTATAAAGTGCTGTCTGCCTGTGACTATGGCGCACCTACAACACGTAAACGCTTTTTCCTTATGGCTAGAAATGATAATGAGCCTATACAGTGGCCACAGAAAACACACGGCCCGGCGGGTAGTGGTTTGGAGCCATACAGAACAGCTGCAGATATTATTGATTGGCAGGTGCCAGTTAGATCGATTTTTAATCGTAAAAAACCATTAGCAGAAAACACTATGAAACGAATTGCTAAAGGTGTCGAAAAGTTTGTCCTGGGCAGTGCGTCGCCGTTTATTGTTCGTATCGGTCAAACGGGTTTCGGTGGCGATAGATTGTCTTGGAGTATTAACCAGCCATTAACAACGGTGACCAGTAAGGCGGAGCATTTATTGATAAAGCCTTATTTTAAAAAGCAATGCGATATGGATGATCATGTTATGAATGAGGGTGAGGTTAGGGCGTTTATGATGAAGTATTACGGCCCTAACATCGGTTTAAGTTGTGAAGAGCCGCTACACACTATCACCACGAAAGATCGCTTTGCCTTAGTTACGGTTCAGGGTGTAGGGTATGAAGTGATTGATATTGGAATGCGAATGCTGGAGCCGCATGAGTTGTTTGCTGCTCAGGGTTTTCCTGAGGATTATGTGATTAGTCACGATAGTAGCGGTAAGAAATTATCAAAAGCCAGTCAGGTTGCTCGATGTGGTAATGCGGTGTGTCCACCAATCGCTCAGGCACTAGTTGAGGCGAATATGAAAACTAACCAGGTAGCGAAAGCGGCCTGAAAACAACGGAAAGCATAAATGACCATTAAGCACTGTATGGATTTAATTTCTGAGATAGCTGAAGAGGCTGCGGATAATGGTAATAGCATGGATGAGGGTTCGTGGCTGTCTGAGAAATTAAAAGAAATTGAATTAGCGATAAAGGATATGGTCGATACAGATCGGCTTGAGCGCTGGGAGGCGTACAGGTTAGAGATGGAAAACTTCGAACATAGAATGGCTGGAACCGCAAAAAATTTTCTTGAGCTAGGTGCGTACAAGTCTGCATCTGAGTGCGCAATACAAGCGGAGGCGGCTCAATTTATATGTGGCAGAATGCCTGCTAAAACTGACGGAAAATGATTATGAAATTAGCAACAGCATGGTGGGGGTGTCAGTTTCTCGCTGAGACAGATGAAGATAAGGAGATATTGGAGAACCTTATTGCGGCATTGCCGGATGGTCCTGTGCAATCATATGAGCAGGGCGGTATTGAAGTGCTTGACCCTAATGACTATAAGGAAGATGTGTGGTCGTTTAACGTCGATGAGGTTAAGGCGGCAAAAATGGTTGTTGAAATTCAAAGATAATAAACGCGGAAAATAATTATGGGTTATCACACAGAAGAAGCGCTTGTTAAGTATGTTAAAGACGTTATGTCTGGGCATGAAAAATATTTCAATATAGAGTTTAGTGAGGTTCTTGTTGACGATGACGATCAGTATTCAGCGACAATAGGTATCGAGCCAAAGAAGGATTTTCAGGTTGAGGACGGACAGGTTGTCGGTAGTAAGCAGTATATTGAGCTTTCAGTTGATGATACTGGCTTGATTCAAATGGTTATAGGTGAAGGTGATGAGTTTGATATGTCGTTTGCTCTGATATATAGCCAGTTGTATTGGGGGGAGGCGATTAGGCCTGTTTAAAATTAACTATGGAAAACATGATGGATGAATTAATACATAGATTAAGGCAATCACAAAAGACCAGTAGTAACCTGACTGGTGAGAGCGATAGCTTATTCAAAGATGCTGCAGATGCTATTGAAAAGCTTAAAGGTCAGTTGTTATTTGGTAATCAGATAATACATAACATGGTTGTTGCTAATCAGTCTGCATACATAGCGCATGCTGCTGGTAAGACTGATAACGCAATGGATTGGATAGAAAACGGTTTAGAAGGACCTGGACACCTTCCGGATAATCCCGATAAAAAAACAGCTCAACAGTGGTATGACGATAATGTAGTTGAGTACTTCGACACTCGAACACAGTAAAAATAACGGAAAGTGATTATGGATTGTAGTTATTGCGATAATACTAGGCAGATCGAAATGGATAATAATGGTCCGATTGTTCCGTGTCCTGTGTGTTGTCCTGATAAAGATGAAACTATCATTATCAATATTTCTGGCGCGGTGACTGATGATATGGTTAAAGATATTTTAATACCTGGTTTACAGGCAGAATTTAACGGAAAGCATAAATGACAAATAAAAATATTTCTGCAACCACAATTAATGCTGAAAGCGCTCAGGCTGGTCAGATAGTGTTTTCGCCGATGCAGGTAGGCCAGATTATCTTTCTCAATCATGATGGTAAGAGGTATGCCTTAAATCCAAAAGATGATCTGAGCGTTATAGAGTCATTGAATATATCTGTGATGATTGGTCACTTGACAGCAAATCATCAGCCTGGCAGCGGTTGTGACTGGACTTCATATATTGAAAAAAATCAGTTGCAGCGACATTTTGAAACAACAGATTGATAACGACGGAAACTGACTATGGGATCTAGAACATATATTTTGGCTGATGAGTTGCAGGAAGGTTTTAAGTTTTCGGTGATTCATGAACGGCACGGCGATTTTAGAGTTGTAGAAAATGGCTTGGTCAAGACTGTTGAAGAGCTTCGTGATGTTCAGGTGATGCATAAAGGTGCGTCGGTTGAGATTGATGTATTTAATTATGATCATCTTAAAAGCTGTGCTGAACATTATCGATGGAAACTGACGAAATTTAGAGCTGGTGACTTTCCGTATGTTGGGTTTGTCACCAGTCAGATTAATTAACATGGAAAACAAATAAGTGGATTAAGAGAAAAGTTTACTGAAAACGCTGAGCAGTTTGATTCATTAATGGTTGAAATGCTCGAAGAAAATGACCGTTATAGAAATGCACTGGCAGGTTTAGTGGGCTTGAAAAAGCACAAGGATGAATTTGGCAAAGATAGTGGATATAGAGAACTGCAGCCTGTTGTCTGGAAAGCTGCTTTTGATGCGTTGAACGTATAACGGAAAACATAAATGAATAAAAAGATTAAATGGTGGTTGCTAAATATCGTATTTGCAATAGCGATATATTTGGGATTTATAGATGGTATTGATGGCGCAAAAAACATTGCATATTTTATTGCATGGTCCTCGATAGTATTATCGTTATTCATGTTTTCGGATGAGGTCATTGATAAAATGGCAAAAGAAAAACGATCTGTGCCGTCCTGGGCTAGTGCATTATATGATCTATCTGTGACTGCCGTATTTGTCTGGTTCGGTGCTTGGGTCACAGGCCTATTCTACTTGATTCACTTCGTAATTATTGAGGCAGCTTGGAGTAAATCTGAAAAAACAGTTAGTGAAACAACTTAATGGAAAATGATTATGCATGATCTGGATCTGGTAGTGCTGCAGAGTGGTAACGAGGTATACAGAGGGAAAGATTTCCTGCATTTAATCTGCAAGGGCCATGGTATTTTAATTAAAGATAAGAGTTATCCGGTGCTGTCTGTAAATGTGCAGGATAATTTAAAAACGGTTGTTATTTCTAATATAGAAAACATACGCGGAAAGTGATTATGCAATATGAAAAACTAACAGAACAGCAAAAACTGCATGCATTAGCGGCAAGGTTTTACGAAGAGCTTGAATGGAAACCTAAAGCTGGTGATTACTATACGACCAGTCGAGCTGATTTAGAGCTTTATCGTGTAGTTGATGTCAAAGACGGCGTTGTCTTCACTGAGTACTGTACAAGTCCAGGTGTGAATATTGCAGAATGGCCTGAGTCTGAATTTATTGCTGAAGGTTTCGGGCCAAAAAGGGTATATGTCCCTGGTTACGTATTAGAAAAAATTAATTAACGGAAAGTGATTATGGTTATTATTTGTATGTGCGGGGTTATAGAAACTAATCCTTATATTCGTCATTGCCGGCGATGTAAGCGCCGGTTATGTTATTAAAAACACACGGAAAGCAATTATGCCAGAAAAACAGCTTGATGATTTTGATCGTGGCGCTTTAGTTGCAATAGGGTTGGTGGTGGCAACTCATGACCAGTGTAAAGTGGCTGCTGATGTCTGCAGGGATATGGGGTTAGATGATGCGGATTGTTCAGATTTTTGTGACTATGACAAAGAGAATTTGTTAAAACTTAAGCAGCAAGAAGATCTTGATTTTAAAGGTCTATAACTTAACGGAAAATGATATGTCAAATCTGAGACAGAAATTTACAGAAAACGCAGAGCAGTTTGATTCGTTAATGGTTGAAATGCTGGCTGAAAATGAGAGATTTAAAAAAGATGCAGCACGTTATCAGTATTTGCGTAATGCTGATATTAATGCGGTTTACAGCGGCGGTCTGTTCGCAGGTAAAACACCGGATAATTTAGTTTTGAATGGTGAGGATCTTGATAATGAGATTGATGCAGCTATGGGCTGTAACTTCATTGATCGAGATAAAGAAAAGTTAGTCGATGCGGTATCTGAAAAAATGGGTTTTAAATAACGGGAACTGACCATGAGTGATTTTGTGCGAGAAAACAGATATATCGTTTTAAAACGAAAAGATGTTGATAAGTATCTTAGTGATGAGGCAAAACAAAAGCTTGAAAACATAATTATGGCTATATCGTTAGCAAAGCAACCAGACATTGATACTGGTGCGAGCGCATGTGTTGATTGTGTTGTGGTCGAGAAAGATTGGCCTGAGTATGAGCCAACCTGGCTGGCTATTGAAAATCGAGTTAAAAACGGAAACTATTAATGGAAATCACAATACCTGGTGTAACTGGTTTTGATGAGCTTGATCAGATTATTGTTGATGCCATACGTGAAAGTATTGGGCTTCAACCTATGATCATTGATATTGATTGGGCTGATAATAGTGGAATGAATCGAGGTGATGTTATAAAGATCGATGGTAATATAACTTATGTGAGATTTAAAGCAGTTGAGTTAATCGATAAAAATTAACGGAGAAAAGTTGTGGGTATAAAAAAACTAGAAAAAGCTCGAATGAGTACTAGGGTAGAAAGTGAAAAGTTTTTTGAGTTTATTGTTGATTTTGATAATGACAGGCATCACGCAGTTCGCCTTGATAAAGGCGCTACCAGAGATCAAGTGGTCAAAGCCTTGCAATTTTTTGTTGATGGTTTGGCGCGTGATAAGCATTTAGATGGTTAACCACGGAAAGTACTTATGAAGCAATTAACGATTAATGCAGTCAGAAAATACTACGAATTGCCTGATGGCATTAGTGATGAGCAAATAAGGAATGAGTTAAAAGGCTCGATGGGTGAGAGCCTGGTCGAGCTTGGCCTGGCTATTAAGAGGCTGAAAAGGTCGATGTATGAATCGCTGCCAGCTACATTAAAGAAGTTCTTTTAATCTAAAGGGATGTAATGTGTGAGCATGTTTAACAACCGATTAAAACGAGGAAATCACCAATGACTGCATACATAGGGTTAATAACATTGATCTTTTTTGTCATGCTGTTGTCCAAGTTTGGGACAATGCTGAGTACAAAAGAGTATCCCAGAAAGCAATTAAACGAAATATCGTTGGCAGAGGATGTTATACAGTCACTGCTGATATTGTTGATAATTGTAATTTCACTGGTTTTCCTTTTTTTTGGTGAGGGAGCACGGGGTATTTAATATATTTATAACATGGAGGTTTAAATGATTAAGCACATAATTGACCAGAGAACAGTTACTGGTGATCCACGTAAGTACGCCCAGGCTGTAAAGGACGGCTTGCAAGCCTATTGGAAAGGCGAAGAAATAGAAGTGATTCTAGTTGATTCTGATTCCCATGATCCGCAGCTTAATGCGCAGATAAGCACTGTCCCGAAAACAGAAAACATTTAAAAAACTACGAATATTCCTTATACATACGCAATACGTCCCAGTATTGCGTAAAAATCTAATATGTTTATTTATAAATAATCGGGAATATTTCCCTAATAGGACTAATTCCTATAAGTGGTAATGCTGTATAAAAAACAATCAGTTATAGTTGTACGTTCGTATTACTGCTAATGACGAATTAAGGCAATTATTATCAATTATTGCAAATTTGGATTTTGTTGTTTTTTTCTCTGTCAAAAAATAAAGCGGTATTGAGAACAAAGAGAGAATGTTTTAATATGGAGTTTCCAGGCGGCCAGTTGTTCATAATTGGTATCGACTCTCCCTGAGTTGATCTGCTTTCTCCCTGAAAGCACGAGGGACCCGAAAAATAGAATAAAGTTAGGGCTGTGGTTGCCCAATGGATTTGAGGGAGTAAGAATGATTGAAAAAACAGATTTGTCATCTCAGCAGGTTGATGGTGAGGTCAGTCATAAACCAGGTGATTTACCTTTTTTTAAAATATTGATGGTCGGTGATGAGCAGCTATTAAATTACTGGTTGCCAAAAATTACTGGCAGTTCTTTAGAGGATCATGCGATTGGTCGTTTCTATGGTGAGCTGATGATTGATTATCTGCAGCAAAAAAGTGAACTTGGAAGTGGTGTGGTCTTGGTTGATGTTGTTCGCGGTATGAAATTTGATGGGTTGCAGGATGCGGTAAACGATGGGTTTTTAGAGAGGATCGGAGAAGAGATTTCGGGTGGGTCTTAGTTTTTGTATGTCGGTAATTATCTTAATTCTTGCAGACGAAACGCGCACGTTTTGCAGACGAATTGCAGACGTTTTATAGACCTTTTCCAGACCCTACTAGACCCCGAAAGCAATGCAAGTTAATGGAGTGATATGCTTGTATAGTAGTGTTTAAGGTTGCTGTGTAGGGCCATTTAAAAGAAATTTAAATGGTGCCGAGAAGAGGACTTGAACCTTTACCTTTTTATAATATTCTTCTTTATATTCAATCACTTATCTTATTTAAAAATACTTGCAGACGTTTTGCGCACGTTTCATTGTCCAAAGCTTGTGGTAAATGCTGAGCCTTTCTTCTGCTTTATATATTTGCCGTACACACGGTAAACCATGCTCACATCAACGTGACCTAACTGGTCGGCAATCAATGCGGGTGTTTCGCCTAAGGTTAATAAATTAGATGCGAATGTGTGCCTGGTTTGTTTTGGGGCCCGGTATCGGATGTCAGCGGTTTGTAAAATAGTGTTCCAGGGTTTCCAGTAATGATCGTTGTGGGTCAGGGGTAAATCTGAATCATCAAACCTGGTGAATACATAGCCTTTTGAGAAGCGTGTTAATTTCTGTTGACGTTTTAAAGCCTGGATGGCTTTGGGGACCAGTTCAACGGTGCGGCGTCCTGCCAGTGTTTTTGTCGTCTTTTTAAAGGTCTTGCCGCCTAGTGAGACTTCGGCGCGGTTCACCTCGACGGTGCCATTTATAAAATCGATATCTGACCACTGCAGGCCTTTGAGTTCGGAATGGCGAAGCCCGGTAAAAAAAGCCGCCTGAAAATAATTCTGAGCTTTTTCGTGATACTCGGCGGCGGCATTTAAAATGGCGTCAATCTCATCAAAGTCGAAAGGGTCAATGACCTCATCAGATTCACGTTGTTCACGCGCAATTAATCCCTTGGATTGTTTACCAAGGCTCACTGCGTCACAGGGGTTGATTTGAATAATTTCATCATCAACAGCCATGGCAAGTATCACGCGCAAGGGGGTTAATCGGTTAGAGATTGTTTTACGCTTTAAGTGCGATAGTGTTTTTATCCAGTCACGGATATCCTTCACGGTAAGCTCAGTAACCGGAATATGGCCTAGATACTCCCTGGACCACTTAGAGTCCTTTTTATAGGTACTGGCGGTGGTCAGTTCCGGTGTAAGGTCTTCCCATTTTGCCTCATCCATTAATTGCGCCACGCTAATATTTAACCGGATGCGGCCAAACAGTTTGGCGGCGCGGGTTTTAGAGTCTGGGAAAAATTCTGAGAAACTAAAGCTTTGGCGTTTAATTCGGTTGTCAATTTCTGCGAGTAGTCCAGTGCAGTACTTGATATTTTTGTCTGTGCGCTCAAGGCCGATAGACTCACGGCATGGTACGCCGCGATAGGTAAATGAAAGATAAAGGGTTTCTTTCCCTGATCGGTGTTTCTTTGTACTTATGCCTCGCGGTAATTTTCCACCCATTTGTCAACCTCGACGATATTTACCCAAATTTTCCTATCTGGGCCAAGTTTACTATGCTTTCCATCTGCCCATATACCTTTTTTGCGGCGCATCTTTACAGCGTCCTGGGTATCACCTGACATTTCGCAGTATTTTTTGAGTCTAATCCATTTCATAACTAGATCATCCGCTTATTTAAAGCAGGGATTTAACGGGTGGAATTTCAGAATAGAGCCATTGGTCGATTGCAGTCGGTATAATCGGCATGGGTTCTGGTAATTGATAACCAGCATTGATCGCCGTTTTTGTGCTTGTTTTACTGCGATAATAATATCGATTTGTTCCTAATTTACTGCGTTCAACTATTTGATTTTGAAGCGCTCTCTGCATAACGCTTTGAACGCTGGTTCGGTTTGCATTTAAAGCGCAACGAACGGATTCAATATCGTGCCAGCCACCAAGTTGTTCTAAGCGCGTTAAAACTGCGTATTTTAGTTGTCCTTTTTTCTGTTTCATATTAATCCGCCTGTAGCCTTAATGATTCTGGAAACGGTGCAGCTTGATGTTCTGGCTGGTAATGAAACTCATTATTTAAACGTTCAGTGATTTGATTAATTTTTGTGCGCGCCTCACTAATAGTTTTGGAGCATTTAGCCGCGGCAACCTCATTAGGTTCTTCGCTTAACCGTATGCAGGTCAATACCTCTGTTTGAAAAACGACTGTTAGCCAGGTTTTGTTTAACTCTTCAAGAAAATTAATTAGTTGTTTATCCATAGTCTTTGCCTGTTAAATTTGACTGGATCAGCCGGTCAGTTTCGCGGGTTCTGTTTTCTGATCTTTACCCTTAGTTAGGTAGTCATTTAATAATTTGTTGATAAACTCTATGCCTAATGGAGTGACGACTGTTTTCGAGCGAGCCATTTCGCCACGGACTTCATGAACATAGCGTGATGTATGAATGCGAAAATAGCCTAATTGTCGATACTTAATGTAGGGTAAATTTTCAGAATTAAGCACTTTGCTTTCGCGTAATATTTTGAAAAGTTTTAACTTGCCGATATTCACAAGCTCGGCAGTTCTTTTCATATCGTATTCTTCGCCTCTGGTGTTCATGCGCAGTATGGTCCAGTGGTTAGGTCGTCCAGGTTGATATGAATAGCGGTGTGAATTGCGCGATAGAGTGAGTCGCCCTGGTCGAGGTAGAAACAGGCCGCGTCAATAGTGAATTCAATTTCTGAATCTGAATAGTTTTTTTTCTTCAGACGCCGTGTAATCATTTCTCGCGCCGCGACTTTTCTTGACGGTAGGTCATTAATCCAAATTACATCGCTGTCTGACATTTGACTTATCCTCAGCAAATACTGCAGTTAATAACAATCGTGACGGTTTCAATATCAGGGCAGGCGCTTGCGTCAAGGCTGTATGCACTGATTAAAAATGAGCAAAACAAAATTGCGCTTATTGGTCGTTCCGTTTTCGGTTTATTCCGTTTCATTAGTTCGGTTGTTCATTAGAAGTTACAACCATCATTTCGCCTGCTTTATTTATACCGATACAGCGATGCGTGGAGTAATTTTCATCGTACATCGCAAGCTGCATTTCAGTTGCCTGCTCATGCCAGAAATCAGCGCTCTCCTGTGCACTTGATAATTCACTTTCAAGTTGTTCAACTTGATTTTGCAAAGCAGCGGCTGTTTCTCGCAATTGAGCTAAAGCGAGTTTATCTAGCCGTCGCTCTAGGCTTTTCAATGTTTTTTTAGTTTTAGCATCCATGGTTTCGATATGCCTTTTATTCAATGGTGAGCGAGCGCCACGGCTAAACAGTTTGTTTGACCATACAGACAATGCTGCTTGCATTGCCGTGACGCTCTTGCTCATTATTTCCCCCGTTTATCCTGGGCGATTCTGATTAGGGCCGCTTAACGCGGATAAACAGGCTCTGGAAGTGCAGCCCGGCTGCAGTACTCGGGCGGGGTAAAATAAAGGTAATCAAATTGCATACTTTTGTCAAGTTGTGTTTAGTGTCAAGCTGGACTATCAGGCTGGATTTGTCCTGTATTGGGGTTTTTATGTGAACTAGATCGCAAAAAAAAGGCGCACATGTTTCCAGTGCGCCTTTTTTTTCTTAGCTTTTTTGTGGCTTAGCTATTTATTATCAGGTTTTTTATCGTTGATGAGTCGAGCTTTTTAGCTGCTTCGTCTTGAAATAGTGTGAATAGGCGATAAGTTGCTTCTGCTTTCTGTTGTGTTGATAGGTGCGTAAACTCTGATTCTAAGTGGTCGTTGATATAGGTTACAGCGTCGATTAAGGCTGTTTTAATAGTTAAGTCTGTTTCGTCATTGGATTTTTCCCTGTCATGTTGTATGTCCATCCAGCCATATGGCTTATTAGCCTTTTTTTCCATGCGTCTTGCTAGGTCATCACCCATGCCACGTTTCTTGCCGCCTGGTGTTTTGTGCATATTCAATACTTGGCTGATGTATTTTGGGTTGGTATCTGTCGCTTCAGCCAGTAATACCGCGGTTTTGAACTCTTTAATTAGGATTTTTAAGTTGTCTTGTCTGATTTGTTTGATGTCCATTTTTCCAATTACATCAGGAGATTGCTTAACATGGAACATGAATCTAGCTAGATTATTTTCTTGCGTAAAAGTATGCATGGTGCTAGTCTTTTTGTCATGAACGTAAAAGAATGGCTAAAAGCTACTAAAAAACAGATGTGCGCACGAGAGCTTGCAATTAAGGAAGCTGGGACAACGCCTGAATACATTAAACAGCTTTCTTCTGGTGTTCGATCGGCTAGTCCAAAGCTGGCCATTAAGTTAGAAAACTCATCTTCAAAGCACACTCCGCACGCTGTAATGAGAAAAGCATCAATACGCCCTGATATTTGGAGTGAGCCGGAAGCGGCTTGATAATTGTTTTCATAGTGCATAACTAAATACTAATGCGGGCAATATTATTTGTCTGCGGAAATATAACGAGGATTCGGCAATGGATCAGTTTTTTCATAGCTTGCATCAATCAGTTAAAAACACGGAACCGGGTATATCTGGTGTTGCCCGTAAGCTGGCGACAAAAGAAAAAACGCTACTTAGTCGTTTGGATCCGGCTGATGAAACACATTTTCCAAGGGTGGATGAATTTATACGAATAATGGATATTACTGGAAACACGGAGCCGCTAGAGATTCTTTGCGGTATGTTTGGTGGTCGTTTTGTATCAAAAAATAGCGATACTGCTAACTCGGTTATGCAGGCTGCGCTCATGGTAGCTAGTGAAAGTGGTGACGTGATGTCAGCAGTGGTTAAAGCGCTGAAAGATAATAAATTATCTCACGTCGAACGGTTGGAAATTAAGCGTGAGATAAACGACGTTCGCAGCAAAATGAATATACTGGAAAATACAATGGATAACGTTGTGTCTCTGAAGGCATAGAGCTAAATGTCGTCATTTTACCTAAATGATGAAGAATGGTTGCTGCTCTTTAATGAGCGGCCTGAGTTGTTAAAAATCTATTCTGGCATTAAGCGTGTTATGGATTATAAAACAGGAATTGCTGGTATTAGCTATCGACTGTCAGATTCATTCTTTACTGATCTTCTGTTTGTTGAGGCGATTCATGGAAGAAAAGCGGAACGGTATACGCGTGAAAAAATACGAAGCGCTATAAAGCGCATGGAGTCAATTGGAATCTTAACGCGTATCGGGCCAAATGTTTTTAAACTTAATTTCGTGAAGTCGGATAACTCCGTTCAAAAAGACAAGGCACAAACAACAACCAGAACAACAACCAGTACAGAGCCAGAACAACAACCAAATATATCGCCTTCAAACGTAGTGCCGATGGGGGTTAGAGAAAAGACAGGACGCAAACGGCAACCGCAACAAGACGCACCTTTAAGGGAAGACAGCAACCCACCTCTTACATCTAACTATAAACTAACTAACTGCATGGGGTTTGCTGAAATTCATGACTTTTTAAAGCCGCATATTGGTGAAGAGGGGTTGATTAAATTTCATAATCGAAAACTTATTGGTGAATGGATTGAGCTGGGATTGGCTAGCGACGTTTTGCAAATGGCAGTGGGTCGAGCGGTTCAGTGTACGCAAGGTAAATTTTTTAACGTGTCCTATCTGGACCCGATAGTGCGTGAGTATATTCAAAAAAATGACTCAGGGGATACCAATGGAATCAATAGGCAAGTTAAGTCAGAAGGCGGTAAGCACGGCGCAGCAGGCAGCTTCTTGCGAGAGCAGCAAGAGGCAGCAATGCGCTACGCAGAAAAACACGAGCTCGACATGTCAGAAGGCCAAGATTGATCAGCACCGTAAGTCAATGATGTGGTTATGGGGCCAGTTCACAAAATTTTATGGCGGCAAAGCACAGCGTAATTTAGGCGTGATTGATGGTGATACGTTTCAGATCTGGTTTGATACGCTAAAGAACGTAAGCTATGAAAATATTAAATTAGGTCTGCGTGCAACGGTAATGCGAAAAGACCCATGGCCACCTGAGCTACAAGAATTTATTTATATCTGCGTGCAAAACAGGCCGGTTAGAGCACATAGGCCTCGAATGGCGCTTGTTGAAAAAGCCTCTACAAAAGAATATGCGGCAGAGTATCGGCAGAAACTTAAAGAGATTTTGTGCTAATGCCTCATCAGTACTACAAGCAGGTTGGGTGTTATCGGCGTTGCTCCTATGGTCCTGATTGCGCGAAAGTGTATGCTGCCTGGTATTCGCCATCGAGATTCGGCAAATGGATTAATGACCGGGTATGCCTGGGTTATTTTAAAAAAGGCACTGATAAGCAGAAGCTTAAGGCGGCAGAGAAAGCCTGTGAAGATCACTATTACTCGTTACAGAAAAAGGCAGGATAAATGATAAATCAAATATCTAAAAACCCGCAGGATGTGCTTGAGCGTCAACAGTTGTACGAAATTAAACGCACTGAAGGTTGCAAGGCCTGCTCTTTGAGAGATTTACGGGCGTTGGCTTTTGATGCGGTTGTATGCTCTATACCAGGTAATTATCCAAAACCGATTTATTGCAATGAGTGGTTATATGATGAAGGGGAAAGTCGTGGCGCTAATCAAGATGCAGCATGATGAGTTTAATGAAGTTCGTATTAAATTAAACGCCTGGGGTAGGTGGTTACGGGCAACAAAAGAAGCTAATTTGGATATTAAATCGGGTTTTTCACCTGGTTCAATGCGTGATGAAGAGTATGATGATGAAGAGGCTGAAGTCATTGAAGAAATATTGACGCACTTGAAACGTGAAGTGAAACTTGCCTATAAAGTTATTGAGCAAGACTATTATTTTGAAAACAGTGCAAGGGAGGGGGCGGATCGGTTAAATATAAAGCGCACAATGTATTGCGATATGAAGCGATGCGGCGAAACATTTGTATTGAGTTACCTGGTTTCAATTAGAAATTTTACTAAGTTGCAGAAAAGCGCTTGACGTTGCCGGACAGTTTATGTATCTTCTCAGCTAATCTATCATAAACACCCCCAAAGAAAGCCCGACTATTTTTAGTCGGGCTTTCTTGTTTTGGATGGATTGTTGATTTCCTCTATTGTGAATACATTGGCCCGGCTTTTTAGTCGGGCCTTTTTTATGGGTGAATGTTATGGCTTTTGTCTTAGAGCGATTTGCGTATACACCCATGGGAACATTCGGTGTATTACGCCGGGGTGAGCATACCTGGTACACGGTAGAACGGCCTTGGCTTGCAAACAAATCCAATATTTCATGCATTCCTGAGGGGTGCTACTCGCTTAGAAAATACGATTCACCGACACCAGGTCGCGGCACGGTTTGGCAGTTCAATAAAGTACCGCACAGAACATATATACAGATTCATAAAGGCAACACAATGAGAGATGTTGTCGGTTGTATTGCTGTTGGTAAAGAGCTTGGAATCGTTAATAACGAATGGGCGGTTCAGAATTCAAAAGTAGCATTTGATGAATTGATGGCATTAACAGAAAAAGACGATGAGATTTCTATTTGCATCGTTTTTCATAAGAATGTGGAGATGATTTATGAAGGGTTATAAATCAATTATTGCAGCCGTCATTAAATTCGAGCAATCACAATTGCTCCGTTCTGTTTGTGTAACATAACTGGTTGGTATTCGTGAAAACAATAATTAATAGCAGTGGTCATTACAACAAGCAACACGCAAGATTACCAGATAGCTGGAGACAGTTACCGTTTATGCTGGCGAAAGGGCAGACAACCAAAATGAATATTCAGCGAATCATTGAGGCTTTACTCATTTCTGGGCTAACGGCGGGCATTGTGCTCTGGGGAACGGTTCAGGTGATGAAAAGCGAAATGAAAGCCCTGGAGCAAAAGGTTGATAACGTTGATCAGCGTGTGACTAAAATCTACGACGATATTTATAAGCCCGCGTTTAAGCGGTAAAGGAAACGATAATGGCTGAGAATCTGCGATACAAGAATGTACCTGGGTATGACGCAAGCGGTTATCCAATCACCATGAGCGCTAATGATTTGCCTGGTACTTGGCATGCTAAGACATACGATAATGTAACGAATGTTTTGCAAAGCCTGGATATTCCAGCGGGTGCTATTGCGCTGGAAGTTACTTATTTAAACACAGCCGCCGCCGCAGGTGTGGCCATTGCTATCGCAATCGATGAAGCCAACGCAACCGCAGGCGAGGCACTGATTAACACGGGTGATACGCCTCAGATTCCATTAGGATTTAGTAAGGACTGGACGTTCACTGAATCAACAGAAATAACACGCCTTGACTTCAAGTCGTTGGTTGCTGAAACCAGCACCAGCAAATTCATTGTTGAATGGAAGATCGCATCATGAGTCGGGGCGTCACTTCCAGATGGAGAAAAGATTTAACTTTGTCTCCAAAATATAAATTTTGGCTTCGAGGCGTCCAGGGTATAGGGTCAGGTGCTGTAGTTGATGAATCAGGTAATGGCGCGCATGGTGTGTTGAATTCCCTTACTGATGCAGCTTGCTGGGCCAATGCGGGCGCATTTACAATCGGAACTTTAGCCGGTCATGTGGTTTCAATTCCTGCTAACAAGTTTACATGGGATGGCACAAGCCAAAGTTTGGTATTGAAGTTCGATATAAAGCTTGCGAACCCAGCGGCATTTGGTGCGGTTATTAGTTGTGAATCAGCAATCGCAGATATTGGCCTATCAATCAGAACGGATAATTTAGGCAATATATATCCAAAGCTCAGATATTTAAGCGTTGCTAACGCCTATAACGCAGAAAAGATATTGGCGATGGATGGAGGTAAGCATCAGTGTGTATTTGCGTTTGACGCATTGAGCCGTATGCTTTACACATACCTTGATACCGCCCCGGCAGGGCCAGGCATCGATATATCCGGTCACTATGATGCGGTTGACGCATTAACTGAAACTCCAAACACACCAACGCTCGTAAATCAGGATTTAGTCTTTGGAGCGCAGAACAAATCAACAGCACCTTGGGCTGCGCAGTTTAATGATGTAGAGGCACTTGTTTTCGATGGTGGCTTGCCGAGTAATCTACAAAGCATTATAGATCAGTCGTTCAGTCAGCCACGATTTCCAATAACGGATAAAGTTTTGCCATGAGACGCAATATCGCGTTAGCTATTGGCGCGGCCCAATCAACGGAATTGGGGTTCGGAAAGGTTGAGAATGGTGGTGCTGATGCGTTGCAACGATCATACGCAGGGCCACCAGTTAGTGATCCAATCGCACCGAATGGTTCAGGTGGTAGTCGCTGGCCTTTATTGAGTTCAAGAATGGCCCTTGAGCGTGATATACATATGCGTTTTGTTAACGCGGCATTTGGTTCTACGTCAATAACAAATAAAGGCATTACTACCTCGGATAACTGGTGTGGTGATCCGGCTCTATTTGATCGTGATTCGGGTCTACTTGATGCAGCGGGTACGAATAATTTACTGCGTGCAAATGTAGTCAAGACTGGCCTGGATGCTATTTCAAAGCATTGGGAAAAATGGGTTTATGTATCGATTGGCCAACGTGATGGCGGGCAAGGTGAAACCCTGGCTAATTTTAGAGATGGTTATATCTGTTATGTTAATTGGTGTTTAAATCAAGGCTATAAAGTAATTGTTGCTTTTACGCTTAGTGCGCCTAACTTAAATGCCTGGATGACAGATGTTGGAAGTCCTGCGGTTAAGCAGGTTATCGAACACTTTGCTGATAATCCGAACGTCTTTGAAGGTGCTAACCTTCATGATTTAGGTATTGGCCCAACGTATGACGGCTTTCACCCGTACTCAGTCACGTTACAAGATATGGCGGACGCAGATTATAATGCGCTCGTTAATAATGCAGGTTGGTAGCTAAGCTGCGCGATTACTGCGCGTGGGGTTTTGATAAGTGAATATCTCTATTCAATCAAACATTGATGATGTTATTCGGTCAATGAATAGCATAGCGCGAAAGCAAATCCCTTTTGCAGCCAGTCAGGCAATTAATGATACAACATTGGATGCACAGAAAGCATTGAAAGTGCAAGCTTCTGCAAAGCTGGACAGACCTACTAAATCAACAGTCAATTCATTCAGAGTTAAACGATCCAATAAGCGCCACCTGGTTGGTGAAGTGTTCATATTGCCCTGGGCTTATGACTATCTTAAATATCAGATTGAAGGCGGTACTCGTACAGCGTCTGGTAAAGGCACGGGTGTACCAGTAAACGCCAGGTTAAATAAGTTCGGTAATATCCCAGGGAGACGCAAGGGCCTGGTTAAAAAGAAGAATCAATTCATTGCTACGATCAAAGGGATTAGTGGTGTATGGGAAAGGTCGGGGCGTCGAGGTCGTGCGCTTAAGTTGGTCACTGCATTTGAAAAGAGCGTGGAGTATAAAGCGCGCTTTCCTTTTCAGAAAATAGTGGCCGGTGTTGTTAAGAATAGATTTAATAAGCACATGCATAAGCGTCTACGTTCAGCGCTTGAATCAGCAAGATGAAGCGACTTATATAAATAATGTTTTGGGTCCTTCTTGAGGGTATCAGGCCCACGGGTAATTCGAGTCGCGTTTATTTTACAGATACAAAATCCTATAGGGGGTTCCGGTTCTGGAACTCTGATAGTTATGCCTACACAGTTAGAAATCGCTGATCATTTAGACATTTCAGAGCGTCGAGTGCGTGATGTGCTTAAAGCACTGGCGCTGGACTGGACAGTTCTGACTATGGACGATATTCGGCTTGCCTATATTCGCGATCTTCGTGAAAAGTCTGCCGGTCGTGGTGGTAATGACCAGGTTAATTTAACACGCGCACGAGCAGATCAGGCAGTGGTTGATACGGCATTAAAATCGCTACAATACAATCGTGAAATTGGAAGCGTGATTGATGCTAGTGATGCTGAAGACGTACTTGGGCGATGGTCTGGATATGCGAATCGAGAATATATTTCTGGGTTATCTCGTTTGATTAGTGAAATAGAGAGTCGTTACAAAATCAGTGTAGATAATAAATTGGTGGAAGACATTGCTGGGCCTACAGTCGAAAGAATTAAAGATCATGCGCAAGAGCTTGGCCGCGATCTTATTGAGAGCATCGATGAAGTTCTCGCCACCGAAAACGGAACCGACGGCTGACTGGATTAGTAATAGTTTTTATTTGCCATCTGAAAGTGGTGACATCGACGGTTTATACAGCTTTGATTATACCCCGTATTTTTTAGGGGTCGCAGCTGCGTTAGATGATATCGAGGTTGAAGAGGTCGACCTCATGAAAGCCGCACAAATTGGCTGGACATATTTTTTGATCGCTTATATCTGTAAGCGAATTAAGGAGGCTAGTACCGGAAAACAGTGTCCTATCATGGTGCTGTTTGCGAAAGAAAAAGACGGTAAAGCGTTTCATGATGAAAAGCTGGTACCCACGATTCCTGTCAATAAAGCATTAACAGGATTGATTGACGTTTCCACCAGTCGTAAGTCTGGAAACCGTTGGGATTTTAAGCGGTTTATCAATGGCTTTTTGAAGATGGTCGGGTCAAATTCACCTGGCAATGTGAAGTCAACATCATCGGTTGGCGTGGCAGTTGTTGAAGAGCCCGATGATACCTCGGAGAATGTAAAAGAGCAGGGCGACTCGATGAGTTTGATCGAGGAGCGCTTAAAGCGCTACGCCGGTTCTAAGTTAATTGTGGGAGGGACGCCAGCCTTAAAAGGTTTATCACGCACTGAGCAGCGCGTTAATTTATCGGATGCGCGAGTGCTTCCCATTGCTTGTCATGAGTGTGGCGAAAAACATGTGCTGGATTTTGATCACGTGCACTGGGTCGGTAAAGGTGAAGATGTAAAAACTGATCCTGATACCGGTGAAATTCAGATGCAGCGCCATGAGGTTTATGGTTTTGCTCAGCCAGACACAGCGCTTTATGTTTGCCCGCATTGCGATTCAGAGTGGGACGACTATCAGCGTAAAAAAAATATTCGAAGTACGGTTTATTCAGCGATTCAAGATGGTGATAAAAATTGTGGCTGGGTAGCCACTAAGCCTTTTCATGGTCGCGCTGGTTTTATGGAGCTGGGTGAGGTGTATAGCTGCTTACCTGGCGCAGGTATGGCTGAGCTGGTTCGTGATTATCTCAGCGCAGAGTACCAGGCCTCACTGGGTGACGAAACCAAGCGTATCAAGTTTGATAACCAGAAACGCGGTAAGCCCTATGAGTTTAAAGGTGATCAGGCAGCGCCAGATATTTTGCGAGAAGCTGCGCTTGATTATGAGCATCATGTGGTACCTGATGGTGGTTTACTCGTTACTGCGGGTGTTGATATTCAGCATAACCGTGTGGCAGTTGTAAAACGTGCCTGGGGACGAAATGAAGAGTCCTGGAATATTTATTGGGATGAGCTTCTGGCAGAAGAGACCTGTGTCGATAAAAATGACAAAGTGTGGGATGCATTAGAGCAATTATTATTCTCACCCATTAAAAGCAGCTCTGGTTGGTCTACGTATTTATCGGCCATAACGATTGACTCATCAGATGGCACCACATCAGATGCGGTTTATTCCTGGGTGCGAAAGATGACAAAAAAATATCCGCATGTATTGATCATGGCGGGTAAGGGTTCATCTAGTCAGCAGGACCCGGAGATATTTGTCACGCCAAGGGTAAAAAGTGTTGACCATAAAAACCCCAAAAAGCAAACCAAGGCGGATCGGTTTGGCGTAAAGGTTTATATCGTTGGCACAAACAAAGCCAAGGACTGGATTGCAGGACAGATGCAATTAGAGGTCAAAGAGGGTCGAGGTCGTTGGCATTATTATGACGGGATTCGATCAGATTATTTTGATCAGATTACAGGCGAGGTCAAAGCGCCTCATCGAAGCATTCGAAATCGCCGTGTATGGCAACAAAAGTCCGGTCGAGCTGTTGAGGCATGGGATTGTGAAGTTTACGCCTTGCACGCAGCACGTGCAAAGCGAGTGCATTTATTAACCCCTAAGCAGTGGGATGAGTTAGAGGTTAGCTTGAAACAGGTGGACTTGTTTACAGAGCAGATGGGTAGCGAGCCTGAGTCAGATAAAACAAGTCAAAGTCTTTCTGACCTTGGTCAGTTATTTAACGGGGATTAGTCGTGGCAACATGTCCAGAAAAATTAGTAGCGGCTAAAGATGCGTTGCATGCATTGGTTCTTGGTGAGTCGATTGTCGAGGTAACCACTGCAGGTCGTACCAATAAATACGCGCAAGCTGATATGGGTAAGTTGCGTCGATATATTGCAGAGCTTGAGTCAGAGTGTGGTGATCCAAATAAAGGGCACGCAGGCCCTATTAATTTCTACGGGTAATTAAGATGAAGTCAGCACAAACACCAGCCTCGCCGATTGTTGATGTGAGCGGTCGCCCGTTTGCGGAAGCTTCCGGGTACCGGGCCGGTCAATATGATAATGATATGTTGAGCTGGTCGCCATCGATACGTTCTGCTGATGCTGAGTTGCTGCCCGATATGAAAACCATGGTGGCGCGTGGTTATGATTTGCAGCGGAATAACTCATTCACCTCTGGCGGCATTCAGATCCATAAAGATAATATCATTGGATCCGGGTTGATACTTTCTGCGAAACCAAACTATCGCTTACTCGGACTTGATGTAGAGTGGGCGGCGGAATGGTCACGAAATACTGAAGCAAAGTTTCGCGCTTATTGTGAAGATCCAGATTGTTATATTGATGCAGGTCGGCGTAACTGGTTTGGTGGATTGTTGTTGTTAGGTTACACGCAGTATTTAACAGCCGGTGAGATACTGGCTCTGGGTGAATGGTTACCTGGTCGCGGCGGTAACTACTCTACGGCGATTCAAATGGTTGATCCAACTCGGTTAAGTAATCCTCAGAATGTAATGGATACAGATCGACTTCGTGCGGGTGTGAGTATGGATAACATGGGTGCTGCGCATACTTATCATATTCGCAGTGCGCTACAAAGTGATGGACGATTTGCCGGTGCGAAAACCCACGAGTGGGTATCGGTACCACGTGAAACGACCTGGGGTCGGCAACGAGTCATTCATATCTTTGAGCAGGAACGTGCAGGCCAGACACGTGGTAAAACAGGTTTAGCAACCATTATTGCAAACAGTTTTAAGCTGGGTAAGTTCAAGGATGCGAGTTTAGAGTCGGCAATTATTAATTCTTTGTATGCTGGAATTATGCGTACCGACATGGATTATGCGCGCGCTGCTGAAACTTTGGGCGCGGATGATTTACCTGAATATCAAAAATCTGTGTTAAATAGCGCGTCTGCTTTTTATGGCGACAAAGCGGTGAAGGTTGGCGGTTCAAAAGTATTGCGACTGTTCCCGGGTGACAGTTTTGATTTCACTACACCGCAACACCCGGGACCCAATTTTGCAGATTTTGAGCAGTCGTTTTTGAAAGAACTGGCTGCAGGCTGGAATCTAACCTATGAGCAGTTATCACGGGACTACACAAAAACAAATTACAGCGGTGCAAGAGCAGGTTTACAAGAAGCCTGGAAGTTTTTCACCTCACGCCGTGAATTAATTGGCGGCCGGTTCGCGTCAGGGATTTATACGCTGTGGCTTGAAGAGGCAATCGATAAAGGTGAAGTTGAATTACCACCAGGTGCCCCCGATTTTTATGAAGCGAAAGCGGCTTATTGTCGAGCCCGTTGGATTGGTCCAGGTAAGGGTACAGTTGATCCACTTAAAGAAGCTAAAGCGGATGAGCTGGAAATGGATATGGGCACACTGACATTTGAAGATGCCTGTGCATCACGCGGTAAAGATTGGGAAGATCAGATGGATCAGCTCCAGCGTGAAAAGCAGGCGCGAGAACAACGCGGTCTCACCCGCGAAGATATTCGCGGTTATATGACCCCTGAGGTTTCAGTTGCTGAAGAGTAATCAGCTAACAAATTAAATACACAGAAAGGCGCTTTTAGCGTCTTTTTTATTGGAGTTTTAAAAATGTATGAACTCATAGCGACTGAGTTATTTAATCGGCCTCATCTCGTTGAAGCCGGGCGCCTCGATGCGATGTCGGCTTATGTGATGAGTCGGCAGGGGTTTGATATTCAAGTGCCAGACCAGCCAAAGCCGATGGCGTTTGTGCCATCCGACACGGCGGTATTAAGTGACAATGGTTATTACCTCGATGGTGGTGTCGCGATTATCAATATGATCGGCACGATGGTGAATCGTGCCGGTTTTATGCAGGCCATGTCAGGTGTTGTTGGTTATACCTCGCTTTCACGTCGATTTAAACGCGCCATGAATGACCCGCAGGTTAAAGCGATTTTTATAAATGGTGATACACCGGGTGGTGGTGTTAGTGGTGCATTTGATTTTTCAGATTTGATTTTCTCAGCTCGTGGGGTTAAGCCCGTGTACACGCTTGCATCTGATTGCTTATGTTCTGCAGGGATCTTGATCGGGTCAAGCGCTGAAAAAGTGTATACCACTCAAACCGGTCAAATCGGTTCAATCGGCGTTGTTATGAAGCACGTGGATGTTTCTCAGCAGAATGCCGAAGCCGGAATAAATCCTACCTACATTTATGCAGGCGATCGAAAAGTTGACGGTAATCCAGATGCGCCATTAAGCGCGCAAGTGTTGGCCATGTTTCAAGCCGAAGTTCAACAGCTATACGGCATGTTTACCGCAGCCATGGTTCGCAATACGCATTTAACTGAGCAGGAAATAATTGATACGCAAGCTGCAGTGTACCTGGGTGCAGATGCAGTTGATATAGGCCTGGCGGAAGCGGTAACGACGGGTGACCAGCTGCTTGAAGATATGAAATCTCAATACGGTACGGGTCGCCCGTACTCAACATCAACCACTACGCTGGAGAAACAAGCGATGAGTGAAAAAGAAGAAAAGCCGAATGCTTCGGCAGAAGATCAGGGCGGCACGAACACCAATGCCGATATCGTCAACGAAACTGAAACGGTTGAAACCGATAAAGGTAAGAGGGCTGTTTCAGGTAGTGACCAAACAGCTGCGGCCAATAAACGATTTGCTGCCATCATGGAAAGTGATGCCGCGAAAGGACGCGAGAAAGCCGCGGTGCGCTTAGCAACAGGGACGGATATGAGCGCTGCAGACGTGATCGCTACATTAGAAGACCTGCCTGTGTCAGCAAAGGACGCATCAAAACTTGATGCAGCCATGGAACAGGTCGGCAAAACGGGTGTGACTGCTGAAGGTGGCCATGGTGATACAGAAATGTCAGATGCTCAAAAAATACTTGGCGATTTTAATTCAGCACGTGGAAAAAGATCGTAAGTCTTAATTTTACTATTTAACTTTAAAATTTAATCTAATACAGGAGATAGGCTTATGAGCCCACTTGCAGAATCCATCGTGGATGTCCACGTTAACGATAATTTAATTGCGAGCAATACGCCTGCTATTGCGAATGAGCCTGGCATATTAATTCTGGGGCAAAACCTGATTCGCGGTGCAGTGGTTGGTCGTATCGCGCTCAGCGGAAAGTTGACGGAATGTAACAACGCCGCCATTGATGGTAGTCAAACCCCGGTCGGGATCATGGTTCATGCTGTTGATGCAACGGCAGCAGATAAAGCTTGCGTGATTTATAAAGCAGGCGCTTTCCGCAAATCGGAAATGACCTGGCATGCGAGCTTTGATACCGATCCAGAAAAAGACGCTGCGTTTGACGGTACCGCTATCGTTCTTCGATAAGGTTTTTCGGTTAGCGATTGTTAATTAAAGCACTAAATTAATACAGGAATAAAGTTATGAATACATATGATACCGAGACGCTTATCGGTGTAGTTAACGGGCTTGATCCGTTTGAAACATTTTTATTAAGCATGTTTTTTCCTGAGGTTATTACCTTTGGTTCCTCAACTATCGACATTGACGTGGTAGCACCCGACACAGGGCTGGCGGCATTTGTTTCACCAATGGTTTCAGGTAAGGCGGACAAAGCCAATGGCTATAGTACGCGAAAATTTAAACCAGCCTATCTTAAGCCGAAAAATGTAATTGACCCTGAACAGGTGATAACACGCGCCGCAGGCGAGCAGATTGGTGGAGGCCTGGCTAATGTCAATCGACGTAATGCAATTATTGCGCATAACCTGAGTGAGCAGCGTAAAAAGATTTTTCGTCGCCTTGAATGGATGGCGGCGCAGGCGTTGCTCCTGGGTAAGGTTACGGTTTCAGGTGAAGATTATCCAGAAGTGGAAGTGGATTTTCAACGTGATGCAGGTAACACGATTCAACTGGCAGGTTTAAATGTTTGGACAGATGCAAATGCAAAGCCACTGGATCAAATGGAAAGCTGGAACGCGCAGTCAGAGGCTCCGATCACAGATTTTATTATGGATGCTGAGTCCTGGAAAAATTTAATTCTGTTTCCAGAGGTGAAAGCATTGCTTGAAACGCGCCGTGGCTCTGAGAGCAACATAGAACTCGGTCCTGATAATGCTAAATGGGTGTCATATAAGGGCATGCTTGGCTCGTTTCGTATTTGGGTTTACACCGGTTATTACACTGATGAGTTGGGTGTTAAGCAGTTATATATTCCAGCTAACACGGTTGTTGGTGTATCAGCGGCAGTTGAAGGTGTTCAGGCATTTGGTGCAATTCTTGATCCAGAAGCGGGTTACCAGGCGCTGGAATTGTTCCCTAAAAACTGGGTCAATCAAGATCCGGCAGCTGAATACGTAATGACTCAATCGGCTCCATTGTTAGTGCCCAAACGACCCGATGCGGTTGTCGCTGTTACTACTATTTAATAATTGCGTTTAATGGCAGAGCAATCGCTCTGCCAGTTCAAAAAACTAACAAGAGTAAAACAATTATGGCAAAGCAATATAAAATAAACGGCAGTCTTTGTGTCAGTAAAGACAAAAAATCCAAATTTCTGTATATCGGTGAAGACACCGACATTACTCATATCGACAAAGATGAGGCGAAAGCTTACGGCATTGCTGCAAAAGAGTTCGACAAACTGGTTGATAGTGGCGTGCTTACACCTGGTGATGGCTCTGTTGTAAAAACCGCAGAAAGCAATGAGCCTAAGCCGGTAAGTGCCACTCAGCTGGTGGCATTTAATAAAGCGGTTGAGAAGCTTGATAGCAATAACGAAAAGCACTGGACGACTGACAAAAAGCCAGAAGTACCTGCACTTAAAGAACTGGGTATTGTTGTGACTGCAGATCAGCGAGATGAACTGTGGGATATTCTTTCAGCCATGTAGATTTGGTTTAAAAGAAAATAGAAAAAGCCTCGGCATTGTCCGGGGCTTTTTTATGTCCAGCGATAATATAAAAAAGTGATCTGTTTTTATAAATAGACAGTTTTTTTATGTTGTTAATCTAAACAGGAAAATTCATGCCCAAAAAAGGCGACGCACTTGATGAGCTAACGGCGGTAAATGCGATTGATCATTTGTCGAATGCTACAGCAACGATTAATGCTGCAAGTGTTGCTGGAATATTTAGCAAGGACTACATCGAGGCATTGGATGTAGCTGGGTTTTTGCCGTTATTTACCTGTGTAACTTCACAGCTTGAGTTAATTACACCGCAAGTGAGTCGTGGCACATCAATCTTAATCAATGCGGCGCAATTCACAATCCAAAACATACAGGACGGCGGGGATGGTATGACGGTTCTCGTGTTAGAGGCAGTGTAAATAATGCATCACGCTGAAACCATCATGCAAACCTTGTTTGCACAACTACAGAATTTAACCGCTACCGGGACCAATGTGGAACGGGGGCGCGGTCAACCGGTCACCGTGACGCCTGCATTAACACTTGAGCAGGGCGCAGACCAATTATCAGATGGCGTCAATAACACGGCGTTTATTGATCGCCTGTTAAATGTTCGTGTGATTGCGCATGTAAAAACCGGCGCGCAATTTGACACTGAATTAAACCAGATTCGCCAGGAGGTTTTTATTGCGCTCATGGCGGATAGAACGCAGGGCCTATCCAGTATTGTTTTAGACACAATACCGACCGGCGATGATGATCCCGAGTTATCTGTGGAGATTGATCAAAAGGTGGGGCGCCAAGTCATGAACTTTGACATTAAATATCGGCATTCGTTAACGAATCCAGGGGCATAGCATGAAAAAGAAAGCGCTTAAGGTACGCAAGGGCGGCTCGACTGTGGTTGAAAAACCAAAAGACGCGCCGGTTGAAACTAAATCTAAAGATACAAAAAAGGTGAAAAACAATGCTGCTTAATCGTGAAGTGATTCTGGCCAAGATTGAAACGAGTTATGGTGTTGATTCGTTGCCAGTACCTGCAAGTGATGCTGTGCTAGTTCAATCAGCGTCATGGTCTAATGAAGGCTTGCGCATGATAGAGCGCGATGTGTTAAAGCCAACGCTTGGCAAAGAACAACAAGTCTATGCGGGTGCATTAAAGTCCGTTACTTTTGACGTTGAATTAAAGGGGTCAGGTGTTGCGGGTACACCGCCTGAAATTGGCGTGTTACTGCGTATGTGCGCAATGTCCGAAACTATTGCAGTAGGTGTATCAGTCACCTATGACGTAGTGTCAGACTCGAGTACACAAGAATCAGGCACGATTTATTTCTACCATGAAGGGCTAGTGCATAAATTAACAGGGTGTCGAGGTACGGTTACCGGTAATTTAGAAACCGGTAATTATGGTGTGCTGTCTTTCACATTTACAGGGCATTCATCAAACCCAACAGATGCGGCAGCTCCAGCTTCTGCTGTGTTTGATCAGACACTACCACCCGCGTTGCTGGGTGTTAATTTCACAGTAGGTGGGTTTTCTGCGGCAGTGAATGCGATATCGATTGATATGGGCATAGAGGTCACTACACCAGCTCAAATTTCAGCGGTCAATGGTTACGGGGAGGTATCAATAACAAATCGTGATGTTAACGGTACTATTGATCCTTTAATGACCTCGGTTGCGGAAAATGATTTTATAGGTGATTTTACATCTGGCACAAAAATGTTAATGGATACAGGCGTGATAGGCAGCACCGCAGGAAATAGGTATCAGGTACAAATGCCCGCTATATATTATCGTGATATTACACCAGGTGATCGAGACGGTATAAGAACGTATGACATACCATATGGTGCTGTTGAAAGTGCCGGTGATGATGAAATAACCATTATATTTACTTAAGGATCGATCATGGTACAAGCAATTAAACCTGTAATAGAGGAAGAGTATATCTGTCGATCAGATTGTGAGTCTGCATCTCCAACAACATTCAAAATAAAAGCATTAAATGGTCTTGAGTTTTTGGATGCGGTGTCGGGCTATGAAGTTGATTATGTAAAACTCATAGAGCATGGTCTGATAGGTTGGGATAACTTTAATGACGAAAGCGGTAAACCGATATCGTTTAATAAAATCACAAAAGCTCAGGTTCCTCCATTAGTATTGCGAGAAATCGCAGAAAAGATATATGGAATTTCTGAGTTAATGGAGCCAGAAAGAAAAAACTCAGAATAGCAATTGAAGTTAACGCAAACGCAAAAAACTTTGATTGCTCGACTTGCGCTCACAAACACTGTGATGAACGCAATCCAGCGCCCTTCCCCAAGTTTGAAATAAAAGATGTGATCCGCACAAACATTTGTTTGTTGCCCATGATTACTCAGAAAACTCGGTTTTATTTAATGTTGTATCGACATTATAAAAACGGCAATTTAATGACCACGGGCGGGCTGGTTGATCAGCCTCACTATTACCTCGAAGCGATGGAATATATAGACCAATGTCTAACAACAATGTCGTAAAGCTTGAGTTTCAGACAAAAGACAAAACGCGCAAAGATATTGAAGCGCTCAATAGGCGTCTGAAAAAAACCGAAAGCAACACCGCGGGCGCGTCTAAAGGTTTCAGGCGACTAGCACAAAGTACAGCGGTTATTGAAGGTCCTTTAGGCGGTACCGCTGGGCGCTTGTCTTCAATTGCTTCATTGCTGGGTGAAGTGAACCCGCTGACTGTATCTCTGGGTATTGTCACGGCAGCAGCGACCGCTGCCGTAACGGCATCGTTGTCGGCCTATGCGGATTATGAGCAGCAGATGATGCGAGTCAACGGCCTGCTTAAAGCGACCGGCTTTGCTTCGGGGTTAACCGCAGATCAAATCGATGACATGGCGAAGCGGGTCGGTCGGGATACCCTGGCCAGCGCGGGTGATGTACGGGAAGCGGCGGGCGTGTTACTGACGTTTAAAAGCATTAGTGAAGACACCTTTGAGAGAACCATTGGCTTGTCGCAGGATATGGCGGCAGTGATGGGGGCCAATATCAAAAACAGCGCTTTGCAATTAGCTAAGGCATTGGAAGATCCAGTCACCGGTTTAAATGCCTTGCGGCGTTCGGGCGTGTCGTTTACTGACGCGCAAAAAGACATGATCAAATCCATGGTTGAGGCCGGCGATAAAGCGGATGCTCAACGCCTTATTTTAGAAACCTTAGAAAATCAGTTGGGCGGCGCCGGTGCTGCAGAAGGTCAGGGATTAAAAGGTTCGGTTGACCTGGTGTCTGAGTCCTGGACCAATTTACTGGAGAGTTTTTCAAAATCAACCGGTGCCAATCAGGTGGCATCCGAATTTTTAAATAGGATGGCGCGGGGATTAGACCGGGTCGCTGAGAAAATCGATCCCTCAATACAGACTCAGTATGCGAATAATATTGAGCGTCAAGGTGAATTGTTACGCGCCTTAAACCATGAAATTGAAAACGGCATAGTTGGTAATGAAGCGTTTAATGAAAAACGCCGTGAAGAATTAGCGCTATTACAAACCCGTGCAGGTGAGTTACGCAAACAAATAGATTTAGCCTCAGAGCAGGAAGCAAAAGCCAAAGCAGGCGCGGTTGCAGCACGTGCACAGGCAGAAGCGGATGCTGAAACCTCGCGCAAAGCGATTGAAAATAAAAAACGCCTGGCAGAACTAGACAAGGTCAATAAGCAAGGTAATGCGGAAGCAGATCGGTTTGTACAGCGCCTTCAAACAGAAGAGCAACAATTACAAAAGTCATTTTTATCGCGTGAACAATCAGAGCGGCTGTACCATGAAAATAATATTGTCTCGTTGCGCGAATTCCGTGAACGTAAGTTTTTAACGGAGTCTAAATTTGACCAGGCGGTTGCAACCGAGGCGATCCGCCATGAGATAGCTAAGAATGATGCAATTGTGGCGGATTCAAAACGCCGGGCCGATGCTGAAGAAAACATTGAGCAGATAAAACAGCAAGCGATATCGGGTATCGCAAGCAACTTAACTGTGTTAATGAGCGCGCAAAGTAAAAAGCTGTTTAAAATCGGCAAAGTGGCGGCTATCAGCTCGGCCTTAATTAATACCTCTGAGGCGATAACCAAAACCATGGCTTCTGTCCCTTATCCATTTAATGTGCCCCTGGCGATCGCACAGGGTGCAGCCGGTGCCGTGCAAATTCAAAATATTAAGCGTCAGACCTTTGGAGGAGGCGGTTCGATTCCGAGCGTATCAAGTAGCTCTGCATCAACAGGGGTTGGTTCATCAGCTCCTGGGTTAACAGTGCCAACAATACCATTAGAAAACCGTGACAGTAGTGGAAGTATATCTCTACAGCTAATTATTCAGGGAAATGTATTAGGTAATAGAGAGTTTATTGATGATGAGTTAATACCAGGAATAGCAGAAGCAATCGAAAAACGCGATGTAACAATAATTAATAGAGACTCACGGCAGTTTGAGGAGCTTGTAGCATAATGGCAGCGGTAAAATTCACAGCTAAAACCGGCGTAAAGTTATTGGGTAATGAGGCTTTAGCTTCGCTTGTTGATAATACGCCTGGTGTTGTTGGGTGTGATGCGGATCAGGTGACAAGATTAGAAACAAACGGAGATTTTACTAGTGATATTTCAGGGTGGGCAGATGGAAGTGATGCAGGTGGTTCAATTGCCTGGAATGCAAGTGGCTATATTGATTTAATAAACTCCACTGGAACAGCAAGAGCAAAAAGCAGTTTTACAACGGTCATTGGCAGAACATATAGATTAACCATTGATAAGATTTCTGGGAACTCATTGGCATTTCTGGGTACAGTTGCATCTGGGTCAGATGTGTATGTCGGCCCTAATGATGCGGTTGATCTTGAATCTGCATTCACTGCAAAAAGCACTACAACACATATCACGATTGTAAATAACGTTGCAGCTACAACAGCGCAAATCACTTCAATATCTATAATCGAATACTGCGCGCCAAACTTACTAAGCTATCCTGAGCAGTTTGTAAATGCTGTATGGTCAATTAATGACGTGGTTATTGAGGATAACATAGAACTGGCACCAAATGGATCAAGGTCTGCCGATAAAATAACAGGCCTGGGGAATGTTAATTTCCCTCGTGTGCAACAAACTAATATCCCTGTGAGCACAGGTACGGACACTGTAACGCACTCAATTTATGTTAAAGATGCTGGGAACGGCGAAATCACGTTGAATATGCTTAATTCAACGACAGCAGAATCAATCGCAGTGCGTTTTGTGTTTACTAATGGCGTGCCTGGCCCTGGTTCAAAGGTTGCGGGTGGTGCTGCACTTATTGCAACGACACAGGCTGAAATTATTAATGGCTGGTATAGGCTTTCAGTAACAAATGCATTTGTTACAGCATTTACTTCTACAGATACTTTTCTTGTATCACCACATCTAACCTGGAATACGCCAAGCACTGGCGGTATGTATATATGGGGTACACAGTTAACCGAAACAACAGAACTACAAGGCTACGGATCAAGTCATGATTTAAGCCCGAATGATTTAGCCTTGGAGGTAAAGGGACAACTTACTAAATCA
>Ga0316207_10000839_pt1 | contig 43286 bp, 36 predicted proteins | sample 6weekpyrite_MG_FD_204943 | JGI IMG/M metagenome (GOLD analysis project Ga0316207, IMG submission 204943) | Microbial mat bacterial communities from mineral coupon in-situ incubated in ocean water Damariscotta River, Maine, United States -... | ecosystem: Environmental > Aquatic > Marine >... | reverse complement strand
CCATTTAGCACAGGAACTGGGCGTTGCTCTGGGACTTGCGAATTCCTATTTAAAACGTTGTGTGCGTAAAGGGCTTATCAAGATTAGCGATGCACCTGCAAATCGATACCTGTATTACCTCACGCCTAAAGGTTTCTCGGAAAAAAGTCGTTTAACGGCGAGATACCTTAAAAATTCTTTTTCATTTTACCGTGAAGCTGGTGACTCATGCTTACAGGCTTACGAGCAATGTAAACAGAATGGCTGGCAAAAAATAATTTTGTGTGGTGTCTCTGATTTGGCTGAGATAGCCATCTTGCGTTCATACGATGCGGAAATAGATATTGTAGGACTTTACGACCCACATACAGAACACCAGCGTTTTATTAACAATGATGTATTCCATGATCTGGATAACGTTCCAGACCATCATGGATTTTTAATTACGGATTTAAATGCGCCAAAAGTAAGTTATGAATACCTTGCTAGTAAGGTTGGCGCAGAAAAGATAATAGTACCAGGCGTGTTACGTTTGGACTTACAAAAGAGTTAGCGCACCGTATTCTGGCGAATGCCAGAATTCAGTGTTTGTTTATAGTCATGCGGAGCATAAATGTGCACTGCAGGGCGGTAGCGTGCCTGAAGACTCACAAATGCAGTCATTCTAATGCAAGCTAGAATCCATGTATGCCGTCATTCTAGTGCAGGCCAAAATCTAGAGGTTTATATCTAGCACCTGCTTAGCGGAGTTAAATAATATATGAAAAATAAGTTAGCTATAATTGGTCTAGGCTATGTAGGTCTGCCATTAGCTGTTGAGTTTGGCAAAAACATTAACACGACAGGTTTTGATATTAATCAAGCGCGTATTCAAGAGTTACGGGATGGGAAAGATAGTACTCTTGAGGTTGAAGCTGAAGAACTAAAACAGGCAACAAACCTGGGTTATACCACGAGCCTTGATGAGATACGGGACTGCAATATTTACATTGTTACAGTTCCTACACCAATCGATGATCAGAAAAACCCCGATCTTATTCCCTTAGTAAAAGCGAGCGAAACAGTTGGTAAACTTCTTAGCGTTGACGATATTGTTATTTACGAATCGACGGTTTATCCCGGCGCGACGGAAGAAGTGTGTGTTCCAATACTAGAGAGACAATCAGGCCTGAAATTTAATCAGGATTTTTATTGTGGATATAGCCCGGAGAGAATTAATCCTGGAGATAAAGAACACCGTGTGACAAACATCAAGAAAGTCACTTCAGGTTCCACTCCAGAAGTGACTGAGAAAGTTGATGCCTTATATAAAATGATTATTACTGCAGGCACCCATAAAGCGAGTAGTATTAAAGTAGCAGAAGCTGCAAAAGTTATTGAGAACACCCAGCGCGATGTCAACATTGCACTTATTAATGAATTAGCACTGATATTTAATAAGCTTGATATCGACACGGAAGAAGTTTTAAAAGCAGCCGGTTCCAAATGGAATTTTCTTCCGTTTCGCCCCGGCTTAGTTGGCGGCCATTGTATTGGTGTCGATCCTTATTATCTTACTCACAAGGCGATTGAAGTCGGATATCGTCCTGAAATGATTTTGGCTGGACGTCGTTTAAATGATGACATGGGAAGTTATGTGGCAAAGCAAGTTGTAGATTTAATGACAAAAAAAGGAATACATGTTGTTGATGCAAACGTTCTTGTTCTTGGGTTAACCTTTAAAGAAAATTGTCCAGATCTTCGTAATACCCGCGTCATTGATCTCATTAAAGAATTTGGTAATTTTAACTGTAATGTCGATGTATATGATCCGTGGATAGATAAGGAAGAAGCAAAAAATGAGTATAAAATCATGCCGGTTGATGCTCCTGCAGAAGGGAAATACGATGCGGTTGTGCTTGCAGTTGCTCATAATGAATTTAGAGAAATGGGCGTGAATAAAATTAGACGTTTGGGTAAAGCACAACATATTTTATACGATATTAAGTATATTTTGGATGCTAATGAAGTGGATGGAAGATTGTAATGACAAAGTACGAAGAAATTCAGGAACACCTGAAATCTAATCAATATACATGGCTTGTTACGGGTGTGGCTGGGTTTATTGGTTCTAACTTATTAGAAAAACTTCTTATTCTTAATCAGAAAGTTATTGGCTTAGATAATTTTGAAACCGGTTATCAATATAATATTGACCAGGCTTTAGAAGATGCTCGAAAAAAACTGGAAGAAGAGGGGAAAAAGTTAGACACTTCAAACTTTCAATTACTAACAGGTGATATCCGAGAATTAGAAGATTGCCATCAAGCTTGTAAAGCTGCTGATTTTGTATTACATGAAGCTGCGCTAGGATCAGTTCCGCGATCTATCGAAAACCCAATTCATACCAACAAGGCAAATATTGATGGATTTTTGAACATGTTAGTAGCGGCCAAAGACGCAAAGGTAAAACGTTTTGTATATGCTGCCTCAAGTTCAACTTATGGTGATCACCCTGATCTGCCAAAAGTAGAAGACAAGATCGGTAAACCTTTAAGCCCTTATTCAGTCACTAAAGTTGTTAATGAGCTTTATGCGGATGTGTTTGCCAAGACCTATGATTTTAGAACCATAGGTCTACGCTATTTCAATATATTTGGCAAAAGACAAAATCCCAATGGAGCCTATGCTGCCGTAATACCAAAATGGGTATCGAGCATTATTAACAACGAAGATGTCTTTATAAATGGTGATGGTGAAACCAGCCGGGATTTCTGTTACATCGATAATGCAGTGCAAATTAATTTGCTCGCAGCCATGACAGATAATGAACTAGCTACAAACCAGGTATACAATGTTGCGCTTAATGATCGCACAAGCCTGAATAAGCTTTATCAAATGATAGAAGAACGCTTGATGAAAAGAGTTAAAGGGCTAGCCAAAAAAGAACCAATCTATAGAGACTTTCGCGCAGGGGATGTTCGCCATTCACAGGCCGATATTAGCAAGGCTCAGCAGTTACTATCTTATGAACCCAGCCATAAGATATCGGAAGGGCTGGATGAAGCAATGGACTGGTATGCTGCTAGTATGGGTAAATAATGAACATTACCGTTATTGGTTCAGGTTATGTTGGTTTGGTGTCAGGCGTATGTCTGGCAGAACTAGGTAATAAAGTTCTTTGTTTAGATGTTGATCCAAATAAGATCAAGCTTTTGCAACAGGGTAATGTTCCGATTTATGAACCGGGTCTTGAAGAGTTAATTAAAAGTAACATTTCTACAGGTCGCTTAAATTTCACCACGGATGTGGAAGAGAGTGTGGCACATGGCTTAGTGCAAATAATTGCAGTCGGCACGCCTTCGGATGAAGATGGTTCGGCTGACCTACAGTATGTTGTTGCTGCGGCACGTGCCATTGGCCGAAGCATGACTGAATATAAAGTAATCGTAGATAAATCGACAGTACCCGTCGGAACTGCTGACAAAGTTCGAATAGCTGTACAGGAAGAACTAGACAAACGCGGTGTCAATATAGAATTCAGCGTTGTGTCTAACCCTGAGTTTCTCAAGGAAGGTGCGGCAATTGATGATTTTAATCGTCCAGATCGTATTGTGATCGGGGCAGATGAAGACCGTGCTATTGAGCATATGAAAAATATGTATGCGCCATTTCAACGCAATCATGACCGACTTATTGTCATGGATATAAAATCTGCCGAACTCACTAAATATGCCGCCAACGCTATGCTGGCCACACGAATTTCTTTCATGAATGAATTGGCGAATCTTGCGGAAACAGTAGGTGCAGATATTGAACATGTGAGAAAGGGTATCGGTTCAGATCAACGAATTGGTTATCATTTTCTTTATTCTGGTTGTGGTTATGGTGGTTCATGCTTTCCTAAAGACATTCGCGCCTTACAGCGTACGGGCAAAGAACATGGAATGTCTATGAAAATATTGAATGCGGTGGAAGATGTTAATGATAATCAGAAAAACATTTTACTTCAAAAAATTAGTACTCGATTTAGTGATGATCTCAAAGGTAAGCATTTTGCGCTTTGGGGACTAGCATTTAAACCAGGTACAGATGATATGCGTGATGCACCTAGCCGCGTAGTACTGGAAGGTTTGTGGTCTATGGGTGCATCGGTAACAGCCTATGACCCGGTGGCTATGGAAGAAACCCAACGCATTTATAGAGAACGTGCAGATCTGAGTTATGCAGAAGAACCAATGGATGCGTTACAAAATGCAGATGCTTTAATTATCGTAACTGAATGGAAAGCTTTCAAGAGCCCTGATTGGGATAATGTGAAATCTAAACTTAATAATGCGCTTATCTTTGATGGGCGTAACTTGTTTGAACCCGAATATATTAACACGCTGGGTATTGAGTATTACGGGATTGGGCGAGGTAAATAAGCAAAGTGTTGACACGTCTGGATTTTACTGTAGGTGAAATGAAATCGTATATTATTGTTGATAAGGTGTAAGTTTACATCGAGATTAATATGAATCGGCTAGATAATAAAAAGTTTGTTCATGCCGATGAATAATGAAGGCATACACTATACTTACAGATATACTGACCCAATAATTTTAAAAGGTAGGTCGATTACTGACGAGCATATTACCTAGTAATATCGAAGAGTAGTGACGAATGTGGGAAATTAAATGAAGCAGATTTTAATCACCGGTGGTGCTGGTTTTATAGGTTCAAATCTTTGTGAGCGATTAGTCCGATATAATGAGAATAAAATTTATTCACTTGACAATTATTCTACGGGCAGCAAAGACAACCATGTGTCTGGTGTCACATATATAGATGGTGAAACGTCAGATATTGATAGGTTAATCGATTTTAAACCGGACTACATCTACCATTTAGGTGAGTATTCGAGGGTTGAACAAAGTTTCGACGATATAGAGAAAGTCTGGCGCTATAACAAGGATGGAATTTTTTCTGTATTGCAGTTCTGTAGGAAGACAGGTGCAAAAATAATATATGCTGGTAGTAGTACTAAATTTGGTGATGGCGGATTGGGTAGAAGTCAGAGTCCGTACGCATGGACTAAGGCATCGAATACGGAATTGGTGGAAAATTATGGTGAGTGGTTTAACGTTCCATTTGCTATTGTCTATTTTTACAACGTCTATGGTAATAGAGAGATAGCATCAGGTAAGTATGCAACGTTAATAGCGTTGTTTAAGGAAAAAATAGTCCATGGGGAACCGCTTACCATTGTAAGTCCAGGTACGCAAAAGCGTAACTTTACTCATATTGACGACATTATAGATGGGCTGGTCCTTGTTGGTGAAAACGGTTTTGGTGATGAGTTTGGCATTGGCAGTGCTGAATCCTATACGATTTTAGAAATAGCAAAGATGTTTGGTGGCGACATAAAAATGTTACCAGAAAGAAGAGGGAATCGTATGGTTGCAGATGTTATTACATCTAAAACAGAAGCACTTGGCTGGAAGGCTAAGAAATCAATAGAATACTATATTAAGGAATTCAAGGAACAATTATTAAAGTGACCTGGTAGGGAAGGTTTATATTCTCTCAAAAAAACAAGGTGAAGATATTATAAATCCCCATTCTGTTGGGATACCACTAGCCGTTTATTGATCCTGTGAAAGGAAGGTTTTCTGCAGTTGTTCTAATGGCGCTCTCATAATGAGCGAAGATAACATTAAGAAATTGGGTAAGGGTAATAATATTTTGTACGATCGATTCGGTTTAATAGTAATAAGCATAAAATTCAAGGTTCAAAAACAATGAAAGCAGTTATTTTAGCTGGCGGATTAGGTACTCGGCTTAGTGAGGAAACGGATTTAAAGCCAAAACCTATGGTTGAGATAGGCGGGAAACCTATTCTTTGGCACATTATGAAAATGTATTCGGCTCACGGGGTACATGAATTCATTATTTGCTGTGGATATAAAGGTTATGTAATTAAAGAATATTTTAAGAACTATTATTTGCATCAGTCGGATGTGACTTTTGATATGAACAGTAACACTATGGAAGTACATCATGAAAGGGCCGAGCCTTGGAAGGTTACACTGATTGATACTGGTGAAGACTCTATGACAGGTGGCCGACTTAAGCAGGTCGAAAAATATATCAAGGATGAAGATGAATTCTTTTTTACTTACGGTGATGGCGTTAGTGACGTTGATCTGACTGAGACTTTAAACTTCCACCATTCTCATAATAAACTAGCGACATTAACGGCTGTGTATCCTCCCGGTAGATTTGGAGCGCTAGATATTAGAGAGGGAAAGGTTAAGAAGTTTAAGGAAAAGCCTAAAGGTGATGGAGCATTAATCAACGGTGGATTCTTCGTTTTATCTCCGAAGGTTTTACAATACATTGATGATGATAAAACCATATGGGAACAGTATCCGCTTAATCAACTTGCTTCTGATGATGAACTTATGGCTTATGAACATAATGGGTTCTGGCAGACGATGGATACGTTACGCGATAAACACTACCTTGAAGAGCTTTGGTCGAGTAATGCAGCGCCATGGAAATCTTGGTAGTGAATAGCTTTTTCTGGAAAGACAGGCGCGTTCTTGTGACAGGACATACTGGTTTCAAAGGAAGCTGGCTTTCTCTGTGGCTACAGAGCCTAGGTGCAAATGTGACCGGGATTTCGTTAGCGCCGCCTACTGAACCAAGTTTATTTGAAGTGGCTGATGTCGAAAGTGGTATGAATTCCGAAATTGGCGATATTCGGGATTATGAAAAAATGAAACAAATTTTTTCTGAATATAAACCTGAAATAGTTTTTCATCTGGCTGCTCAGTCGCTGGTTCGCCACTCATATAATGACCCTGTTGAAACATATGAAACTAATGTGATGGGTACGTTGAGTATTTTAGAAGCAGTACGCTCTGTAGATTCGGTTCGAGCTGTCATCATGATAACAACTGATAAATGTTACGAAAATAAAGAATGGGTTTGGGCTTATCGTGAAAATGAACCGATGGGTGGCTTTGATCCTTATAGTAGCAGTAAAGGGTGTGCTGAATTATTAATTTCTTCATATAGAAATTCATTTTTTTCTGAGAACAACTACCAATCACACAAAACTGCTATTGCTAGTGTTCGCGCAGGTAATGTTATTGGTGGTGGAGATTGGGCGGATGACAGGCTAATCCCTGATTTGTTAAATGCGTTTATAGAGAAGAAGAAACCGTTAGTAAGAAATCCACATGCGATTAGGCCATGGCAGCATGTATTAGAACCATTATCTGGGTATATGCTTCTTGCCGAGTTACTTTACACCAATGGTATGGAGTACGCCGAGGCATGGAATTTTGGTCCAGATCAAAATGATGCAAAACCGGTTGAGTGGATTGCGGATGAAATTGCGGCCCTATGGGGCGAAGGCGCAGAATGGGTGAATGACATGGATGAGAAACACCCGCACGAAGCAAATTATTTAAAATTAGATAGCACGAAAGCAAATACGAGGCTTAAATGGCATCCAAGATGGGATATTACTGATGCGATAAAAAGCATCGTAGACTGGCATAAGAATATGTTGGATAAAAAGTCCATGAGAGATATTACATTGAAACAGATAAAGGCTTTTTCAAATGCCAAATAAATTAAGCACAATAACCGGACCTACTGACCACAGTAAGGAAGAGGAAAAGTTAAGACGCGAGATACTCGATAAAGTGGCCCAATTTTCTGAGTACAAGTATAAACAAAAGGGGTTTTCACCAGGTGAGTCACATGTTCCTGTTTCAGGAAAAGTGCTTGGGGCAAAAGAGCTTAAGTATCTGGTAGATGCTTCTCTTGATGGATGGCTTACAACAGGACGCTACAACACCGAATTTGAGAAACAACTCGCTGAGTATGTTGGCGTGAAACATGTATTAACAACAACTTCTGGTTCATCAGCTAACTTGCTTGCATTTTCCGCCTTGACTTCAGACAAACTCGGTAAGGATGCACTGAAAGCGGGAGATGAAATTATTGCAGTTGCTGCAGGTTTCCCTACAACAGTGAATCCCGCGTTACAATATGGATTGATACCTGTTTTCGTTGATGTGGATATTCCAACTTACAATATTGATTGCTCTAAGCTAGAGGCGGCAATTTCTGATAAAACACGTGCAATTATGATTGCTCATACGCTAGGAAACACGTTCAATATTGACGAAGTGATGACATTCGCGAGAAAGCATAACCTGTGGGTTATTGAAGACTGTTGTGACGCACTGGGTACGACTTACTCACCATCATCTGATCTTATGAACTACAAAGGTAAAAGATCATTGGCAGGGAAGAGTGCACATGTAGGAACCTTTGGTGATATTGCAACATTAAGTTTTTATCCGGCGCATCACATTACTATGGGTGAGGGTGGGGCTGTATTTACTGATAATGGCAAGCTTAAACCAATAATTGAATCTTTCCGTGACTGGGGGCGTGATTGTTTCTGTGCCCCTGGAGATGACAATACGTGTAAAAAACGTTTTTGCTGGAAATTAGGTAGTTTGCCTAAAGGTTATGATCATAAATATACCTATTCACATATCGGCTTCAATTTGAAAATAACCGATATGCAAGCAGCTGTTGGCCTAGCTCAGCTAGATAGTTTGGATGATTTTATTAAAGCACGTAAAAGTAACTTCGATTTTTTAACAGAGCGTTTAAAATCATGTGAGAAATTCTTGATACTACCTGAAGCAACTAAGGGTAGTGACCCATCGTGGTTTGGATTTCCAATTTCATTACGGGATTCCACAGGCTTTGATAGAGTTGATCTTATGAAACATTTGGATACCAACAACATTGGTGCCCGATTATTGTTTGCAGGGAATTTAGTAAGACAGCCTTATTTTGAAGAATTAAATTTCCGAGTAAGTGGTGATCTAACGAATACCGATAAAGCCATGAATGATACTTTTTGGATTGGTCTATATCCTGGTTTGACAGAAGAAATGCTAAGTTTTGTAGTTGAGAAACTTGAGGTGTTTTTCAGTGTGGATTCCTAGGAAGGCCGCGACATGAAGCATTTATCAGATGCTGCATTAAATGTTGATGGCCAGCCTATGTTTAAGATGCTTGATAAGGTTCAAGAGCTTGAGCGTACAGGCCGTGAAATACTGCACTTTGAGTTAGGTGAGCCAAACTTTGATACACCTCCTAATATTGTGAATGCGGCATGCGTGGCGTTAAAAAATGCTGAAACACATTACGTAAGTTCTATGGGGTTGCATGAACTACGTGAAACGGTACAGAAAGCAACTGAGATATCTCGTGGCTTTAAACCTGATATTGAACAAGTATTAGTCACTCCAGGAGCTAATGCCATTATTTACTTGGCTGTTAGTTGTTTAGTTAATCCGGGTGAAGAAGTTATCGTTCCAGATCCCGGTTTTCCAACGTACTATTCGGCGATAAGATACTGTGGAGCTATTCCTGTAACTGTGCCGCTTTATGAGTCAAACAAATTCAGATTAAATCCAGATGATCTAAGAAAACGTATCACACCTAAAACGCGCCTAATTATTATAAATTCTCCTAGTAATCCAACTGGGTCGGTTATGACGCCTGACGAGATCGATGAGGTGGCACGTATAGCTGAGGAGCATGATATATATCTGTTAAGTGACGAAATCTACGCGCGTATGGTGTTTGATGGAGACAATAAATTTCATACGCCTGCTAGGAAAGATTTCTGTAAAGAGCGAACGATTATTATCAATGGCTTCAGTAAGGCATTTGCAATGACTGGCTGGCGGCTTGGTGTTGCGGTTGGGCCAAAGGAAGTAATTGAAAAAATGGGGCTTGTGGTACAAACCATTGTTTCTTGTGTCCCCCCATTTATTCAGAGAGCAGGGATTGAGGCCATAAATGGTGAACAATCGGCTATTGCTGAAATGCGTGATTCATATCAGCAACGTAGTGATGTCTTTTATAAGGGCTTGAATAGTATTCCTGGAATTGAATGTGTTAAGCCTGAAGGGGCTATGTATGTATTTCCAAATATTTCTGGAACAGGAATGACTAGCGAGGAATTTGCTGATTTTGCACTAGAAAAGGCTGGTGTTGCTTTATTGCCAGGCAACAATTTTGGTGAATATGGCGAGGGTTTTATTCGTCTTTGCTATGTAAATACACTCGAAAATATAAAATTGGCAATTGAGAAGTTACGAATAGCATTGAAAGAGTACCACGTATGAGTAAAACCATGAGAGTAAGTGATGTCATTGTTGATTTTCTTTATAAGTTAGGCGTTGATACAGTATTTACAGTTACCGGTGGTGGAGCAATGTTCCTGAATGATGCTGTTGCAGCCCACCGGGAAATGAAAGTTTTGTGCAATCATCATGAGCAAGCATGTGCGATGGGTGCTGTTGGGTATGCAAAATTACGTAATGGTTTTGGTTCAGCAATTTTAACAACGGGCTGTGGCGCAACAAATGCGACAACAGGTCTGCTTGATGCTTGGCAGGATAATGTGCCTTGTTTTTTTATATCTGGGCAGGTTAAGAGAAAAGAAACAACTTATAATGCAACGGTTCCTTTACGACAAATTGGTGTTCAGGAAGCTAATATAGTTGCTATCGTAGAGTCGATAACAAAATATGCCATTATGATTAATGAGCCAGAGGATATTTTGTTTGAATTGGAAAAAGCTGCATTTTTAGCAATGTCTGGTAGGCCGGGCCCTGTATGGATTGATGTTCCACTTGATGTGCAGGGTGCCGCTGTCGATTTGGAATTATTGCGGCATTATAGTCCTTCTCCCGAAGAGTCAGAGAAACCGAGACCCACTGCTGATAATATTGCAACATTACGTAGTCAACTTGCAGTTTCGAAACGGCCTATCATTATTGCCGGGAATGGTATTCGTCTAGGCGGTGCTGTGGAAGCCTTTCAAGCTTTTGTTGAGAAATCAAAGATCCCTGTTGTTGTTTCCTATTTGGGGGCAGATCTTTTGGCTAGTGATCATCCTCAGTACGTTGGGCGTGTCGGTATTAAGGGTGAGCGTGCTGGCAACTTTGCAATGCAGAATGCTGATCTGGTTATTTCTATTGGTTGCCATTTGAGTGTTGCGCTAACGGGTTTTGAGTATGAATTATTTGCAAGGGAAGCATATTTGTCGGTTATTGATATTGATCCAAATGAGCACCTTAAAAATACAGTTAAGATTGATCAATTCATACATGCAGATGTGGCAGAGTTATTTACTCAACTTCCATCTGTAAAGCCACAGGATATATGGCAGGAGTGGGAAGTTACATGTAGAAAGTGGAGAGAACAATGGCCCATTTGTTTGCCTTCATATGCGGATGAAAAAGAATATATTAATAAATATTCATTTATTGATAAATTAAAGGACCATCTTAAAGATGACTCTGTGGTGGTTTCCGATGCGGGGTCATCGTATTACGTTACATCACAGGCACTGAAAATTAGAGATCAGCAACGTTATCTAACGTCTGGCGCTCAAGCAGATATGGGCTTTACTTTACCTGCTGCAATTGGTGCAAGTGCCGCAAAAGCAGATGGTGAAGTAGTCGGTATAACTGGAGATGGTTCCTTGCAAATGAATATTCAAGAGTTGCAGACCGTCGTTCATAATCAACTACCGCTAAAGTTAGTTGTTTGGAATAACAATGGATATCTTTCGATTAGAGCGACACAGCTTAAGTTTTTCGCTGGACGTGAAATAGGAACTGATCCTGCTTCTGGAGTTTCTTTCCCCTCGACGCAGAAATTAGCCGAAGCTTACGGTATACCATTTTTGCGGGTTTCTGAATTGGCATTATTAGATGATGCACTTGAAAATATGATGAAATCTACAGGGCCAATGATTCTTGAGGTGATGTGTCCAGAGAATCAGGAGATCATACCAACAGCCAGTTCTATGAAACTACCTGATGGACGTATGGTATCCAAGCCACTAGAAGATATGTATCCGTTTCTGGACCGAGTTGAATTTCTTGAGAATATGATAGTTAAGCCAGTTGATGAGTAATATAGTAAACACTGGACGCCATCCTGTAGTTACAGCTGATTTAGAGCTGTTGACGAGTCACTATGTCATTCCTTGGGATGAACTGAGTGGAAAAACAGTAATGGTAACTGGTGCGGCAGGTTTCTTAGCAGCATATATGATAGAGACAATGCTATTTCTTAATGAGACGAAAAAGTTAAATATTACAGTGCTAGCGGTTGTTAGAAATCGAGAAAAATTTAGCGAAAGATTTAGTATTCACCTGTCAAGAACTGATTTATTATGTATTGAGCAAGATATTTGTTTCCCCATTAGCGAAAGTCGCCCGATTGATTTTATTATTCATGCAGCAAGCCAGGCGAGCCCCAAATTTTATGCGATTGACCCTGTGGGTACGTTGAGTGCAAATACGATGGGTACGGCACATCTACTTGAGTTGGCTAGAAATAAAAAAACAAAAGGTTTCCTTTATTTCAGTAGCGCAGAAGTTTATGGCGAAGCCACACATATACCTACTTCGGAGACGGATTATGGGTATATAAACCCACTAGAAGTTCGTTCATGCTATGCAGAAAGTAAACGAATGGGAGAGAATATGTGTGTCTCATGGAGTCATCAATTTGAAGTTCCTGCAAAAATTGTCCGACCATTTCACACATATGGCCCAGGCATGCGACTTGATGACGGGCGTGTATATGCTGATTTTGTGAATGATGCGGTGAAGGGTAGAGATATAGTGTTAAAAAGTGACGGGTTAGCTGAACGCTCATTTTGTTATTTGGCTGATGCGACGGCTGGATTTTGGATGGTTTTGCTTTGTGGAGAAAGTTCCCAGGCATATAATATTGGTAACCCTGAGGGTAAAATTAGCATTCGCGACTTGGCTGGACTGGTCGCAGGTCTTGTTCGGGATGAAGCACTTACGGTTAAACATGAACAAAGGCAAGCATCAGAAAGTTATCAACCTAGCAACATTTCTATCACATGCCCAGATATATCACTTGCAAAGAATCTTGGCTGGAAACCAGTCACATCACTTAAGCACGGATTTCGAAATACAATAAGAAGCTATCAATTATGAAAATATCAGATACACGAAATAAGTTTCTGAAGGGCGATATTGCAAAGCCAGAATTTATTCAGTCAATGTATCAGGAACATCATGCTAAATTGTTCGACTATGCGGAATACATCAAACAAACGAATATAGCATCAATTGAAATATCCGATGATATGGTGGTTCTGACATCTAGAGACAAAGGCCTCAAAATGATCTGCCCATTTGGTGACTATCGAGTTGCACCAATTGAAGCGCTAAATTTCCTGGATTATGAAACAACAGATTCTGCAATGATTATGCGATTAGTATCTTCTGCTGATTGCGTTATTGATATTGGCGCGAATATGGGATGGTATGCGATTAATATTGCCAAAGCATACCCGTTAACAGAGGTTCATGCCTTTGAGCCAATTCCAAAAACACACTCATTCCTTGAAAAAAATATTGCTCTCAATAATGTTTCAAATATAAGTCCATATAATTTTGGTTTATCTGATGCACGCAAAGATCTTACGTTTTATTTTTACCCGGAAGGTAGCGGAAATGCCTCCTCTGAAAACATGAGTGGTCGTGATGATGCGGAACTGCTTATATGTCATGTGGAGCGTCTGGATGACTTTGTTAGTAAAAATGATCTTCATGTGGATTTTATTAAATGTGATGTTGAAGGTGCAGAGTTGTTCGCATTTAAAGGCGGAATAAATACACTAAAAAGAGACAAGCCTATTGTGTTTACTGAGATGTTGCGAAAATGGGCCGCTAAATTTGGTTATCACCCTAACGAAATAATTACACTATTTTCAAATATTGGTTATAAGTGTTTTTCGGCTGAAGGAGAAAATCTTGTTGAGGTTTTGATGATGGATGAAAACACGATAGAGACAAATTTCTTTTTTCTTCATATAGAAAAGCATGCTGATAAGATAGATGCTCTTGTTATATGAAATTTAGAGAAACGGATTATAATATAATTGAAACAGACTTTTCTTTGTGTATACAGCAAAGCATAAGAAAGAAATCGAATCTCTAATTAAAAAAATGTAGTTAAATTATTTTATGTCAATACAGAATACTATATCCAGACAAAGAAAGGGCTCTGTGTTTTTGGCGAGATTAATGGGCCGTCTGAATTTGGAGCGGCAAAAGTTTTCAAGATCACTAAATTATTCAAACGAAAAAGTATATTATCCATATAAAAGTTTGCTACATACGCACCCTTTTTTTGAAAGGTATTATAGGTATCCCCCTGTAAAATATTGTAATTACAATAAAGCAGAATTGTGTCATTGGGTTAGCTTTCTTCCAAATAAAAAATCAATGGATATACCTTATGTTATAGAGCCTCAAGATCACCCTTTGGCACCTACTGGTGAGTCAGAACCTGAAGCAGTTTTAGCAGGATGTCAAAAAGCCACAGATACCTATATGTCATCAAATTGCAAAAAGATAATAGTTGAAAGTGAAGGGCAATTGAATCTCTTTAAGCGATACTTGCCTGACTCTGTTATGACGAAGACAGAAATAGTGCGTCTGGGTGCGGTGCCTATAATTCAAAATATTGATGAAAAAGTTAAGAGTTCTGATGTGTTAACTTTTGTTTGCCTTGCGAGTGATTATAAGCGTAAGGCAGTTGATCTTTTAATTCATGCTTGGTTGGAATTTAGCTCTAAGTCAAAGTGTCAGCTTGTTCTTGCTTGCCCAAATATTCCAAATGATGTGTCTGCGTTATTTGAGACTGAAAATATAAAGGTTATTAAAAAAGCTCCATTGTCTCCAGAGGACAAAAATATATTATTATCTTCAGCTGACATAGTAATTGCCCCTTTGCATGTAGATGGAGGCGCTAATGTTATTGAGGCATTTGAATATGGTTTGCCAGTGATAACGATGCGTTCACAAAGGAGCTTTATTAGAAATGGAAATGGATGGGAGGTTGATGTTCCTTTTTATTTTTATGATGATGGTTATGGAAAGGAATGGCCAACCTGGGACTCTTTCTGGAAAATATTAGATGATGCCAAAAAAGATAAAGCATTTGATATTACAGTTCAAGGTTTTGTAAACGTATTTGAGGAAATTGCTAAATCACCGGAAAAGTTATTAGAGATGGGGAAAGTTTCGCACGCTTTAGCTAAGGGTGAGTTTTCTCTTGATGAAAGAAATTCCATGCTAAAAAGAATATATACGGATTCACTATTGTGAAACTGTTAAGTAGAACCTTAAAACGTTTTAAACTCGCATTATCTAATAAAACACGTGTTTTACGCTACTTTACGGCATCAAAAAGATTGTCATTGATAAGTTTGACTCTTCTTACATTGTTATCTGGTGTGGTTGAGATGTTCAGCGTAGCAGCCATCTTTCCTGTTTTGATAAGTGGCATGCAGGCAATAGTTGGAGCTGATGACGGGGCGAGCTCTTTTTCTTTTATAACTAGTCAATTATTACAATTATCAGATTACACTGGTTTAAATACACTTGCTGTTGCAAGTTTATTATTAGTATTTGTCTCTGTTTTTAGTTTTATATTTAAGTTTTTTTATGCTTGGTATGCGCAGAAATTTTCTACAGCGATTATGGTTGAGCATAAATTAAAACTTTTTGATATTCTTAAAAATGCTGAATATCATTTTTTTACAAAAGAAAGGCGAGGTAACTTACTGCATCATTGTACTGTTGCAACAGAAAGCGTATCGCTTGTAATTGATTATCTTACTAGAATTGTAAGCCAATTAATTACAGTGATGATGATATTTGGCTTGCTGTTTTACACTTCACCTGAGTATTTCTGGATAGTGGTAATTGTTGGATTTATTTATTTCATTCTTGTAAGAGTTATTATCAAACGATGGGTAGAGGAAGGGAGCAAAGAAATTCATAAACACCGTATAGAAGAAGCGCAGCTAATTAATGAGTTTATACCGGGTATTCGTACTATAAGATTGTATCAAGCAACACAACTTTGGCAAAATAATCTTACTAAAACAATCTTACAGTATGCTAGACAAATAATTCGTGTATACCTTGGAACAATAACTCCTGGGAATTTAATTCAACTTATGATGGGCTTTGGTGTAGCTGCAGTGGCCCTTTATATTAGTACTGTAACCCCACAAAAGGCGACGGAATTTATACCTGTTTTAGCATTGTTTATTGTTGCAATGTCGAGGGCAAATGCAGCCTTATCTGCAGCTACTGGTAGTTATGCAACAATAATGAGTAATTATCCTGCTGCTCAGGGTGTCTATGAGTTACTTACTAATACTTCAGTTATCAATCAACCAACAACATATTCAGATAAAAAAATAGAGTTCAATAACTCATTAATTTTTGATAATGTAAGCTTCACTTACCCTGATCGTGATGTGACAGTATTAAAGGGTTTTAATGCTACATTAAAACACGGTACAAAAATTGCGATCTTAGGAGAATCTGGTAAAGGTAAAACAACTATATTAAATCTAATCTTAAGACTCTATGAGCCTACATCTGGAAAGATATTACTAGATGGAGTACCAATCAATGAACTACCACGAAATGAATATTTAAATCTTTTTTCAATAGTAAGCCAAGATACGTTTCTTCTGCACGGAACACTTTTTGATAATATTGCATTCGGAAAAGATTATACTCTCGAGCAAATAAAGGCTGCCGCAAAATTTGCAGAGGCAGATGACTTTATAAACAAATTACCATTAGAATATAATACAGTCGTTGGAGAAAACGGCGTTCAGCTCTCTGGTGGTCAGCAACAGCGAATTTCATTGGCACGGGCTTTTTTGCGTGAACCAAAAATTTTGATACTAGATGAACCAACAAGTGCATTGGATATCAAAACGGAACTTAGGTTGGTAGAGAAAATAAAAAGACATGGCGAAAATTTAACTACAATAACTGTTACGCATAAGCCAAGTTTAATCGAAGATCACGATCAAATAATTACTATTGGTAATTAATATTGAAATATGTGGTTTTTTAAATATGATAATTTTATAAAAATAACTTTATATTAAACAATTTATGATAACTCTACTCAGATAAATATCTCGAATAACTAAAAATGCATGAATACAAATTAAACACACCTGTTACTCTTATTGTCTTCAATCGCCCAGATACTACGTTAAAGGTTTTTGAGGAAATTGCGAAGGTAAAGCCTCCAAAATTACTTGTCATATCAGATGGTGCTAGAAAAAATTGTCCTGATGATTTTGATAAAGTTACTTTAACCCGTAGTATAATCGATCGTGTAAATTGGGATTGTGAAGTGTTGACTAATTTTAGTGATACCAACTTAGGGTGTAAGAACCGAGTATCATCAGGTATAGACTGGGTATTCCAGCAAGTTGAAGAATCAATTATTTTAGAAGATGATTGTTTGCCTCACCAAAGTTTTTTCCCTTTTTGTGAGGAATTATTAGATCGTTACCGCCATGATCAACGGATTAGCATGATTGGTGGTACTAACCATCTTTTTGGCTATCGGAATACTAATGACAGTTATTATTACTCAAAAACCACTCCAATATGGGGGTGGGCAACTTGGCGTGATCGATGGGAAGATTCATATGATGTTGATATGAAATCCTGGCCCCTGATAAAGGATATGGGGCTGGTTGATGACATGGTTCGTAACAAATTAGAAGCAAAGGAATTTGTACAAAATTTTGACCGGTTGTATCAGGGGGAAGTTGATACATGGGATGCACAATGGACATTTGCATGTTTATTACATGGAAGGTTGTCTATTGTACCAAATGTTAATCTCATTTCTAATATAGGTTTTCATGAGAATGCAACTCATACAATAGATCCGTTAAGTAGCTTATCTATGATGGAAATAAATGAAATAAAATTCCCCCTTAAGCATCCGTTGGGGTTCATTGAGTCACATTCACTCGATGTTCGTGTATCCCGGAATCAATCATATAAAGAACCATTTTGGAAGCGTACTATTGTCAGGTTTACTCAACCATATCTGTTTCAACGCATAAAAAAAAAGCTCTTACGGCTACTATAAAAACTATTATAATTAGCAGTCTTGACTTACGTATAAATTATTCATTTATAAATTTTAAAATTAGGTTCAGGTTCATTGTAATGCTCACTAATGAAATATTTAAATTAATTGTTCAAAATACTCCTTTGATTTCAATAGACTTTATTCTGCGGAATCAGTTGAATGAAGTATTGATAGGTAAAAGAGTTAATAGTCCCGCAAAAGATTTTTGGTTTGTTCCTGGAGGGCGTATTTTAAAGGGTGAAAGCATGGGGAGTGCTTTTTTACGTCTTGCCAATAATGAGTTAGGGTTCGATATCAATATATGTGATGGACGTTTTCTTGGTCCATTTGAGCATTTTTACGATGATAATTTTTCATCTGAAAATTTCTCAACCCATTACATTGTTCTGGCGTTCGAGGTACCATTTGATGTCAGTTTAGATGATTTACCCAAGCAGCAGCATAGTCAGTACCGCTGGGTTAGTGAGGATGAAATTTTTGAGTCGGATGTTATACATGCAAACAATCGTTTTTATTTTCAGAATAATTAAGATGATACCGTCAAAATTAGAATTACAAAATTAGAATTACAAAATTAGAATTACAAAATTAGAATTACAAAATTAGAATTACAAAATTAGAATTACAAAATTAGAATTACAAAATTAAATTCATTAAAAAATTATATATTTATACATTGCCTCTAGCTAAAGTGGCTTTAAAATAAATATAAGTAAGGAGATATTAATGGCTGTTGAAGAAAATCGTGAACACTGTGTTTCTTGTGGTACACAACTTCCCGATGATATTGTGTTTATCGGCGATCAATATCCTAGTGCAGTTTTTTTGTCAGATAGTATTCCCGCGCCAAAGGATTTTCAAGCATCAAGTTTAAATCTTACTCGGTGCAGTAATGAAAAGTGTAGTTTGATTCAATTATCCCATCGATATAATTTGCAATATGTATTTGATCATTACCCCTATGAAAGTGGTACTACAGCTACAATGAAGCAGATTCTTCAGAATGTGATAGATGATGCGCAAGAAAACTGTCCATTGGAAGCAGATGATGTAGTACTTGATATTGGTGGTAACGATGGGTCTATGTTAAGTCTTATTGATAAGCCAGTAAGAGCAAGAGTAAATATAGATGCAGCAGCTGGTGTGGCTCAAACAGTATCAGCCCCAGACTATCATTATATACATGCACACTTTGATGCGCAGAAGTATAAGCAATTAGATCTTCCTAGCCCTAAGTTGATAACAAGTGTCGCTATGTTTTATCACTTAAGTGATCCCCTTACATTTGTGAAAAACATCTTAGAAATAATGGATGATAAAACTGTATGGGTTCTCCAGATGACATACGTTGGCACGATGCTTCGAGATAATATCCTCGACAATATTGTTCACGAACACGTGGCGTATTATTCTTTGTTTTCACTTGAAGCTTTACTTTCAACCGTTGGTCTTCATATAGCAGAAGCTAGAATAGTCGAAAGCTATGGAGGAAGTCTTAGGGTATTTATCGTCAAAAATAAAGCGGCTTTTCCTTCTGATAAATGGCGACAAGATTACGCTTTGATCGAAAAATTTGAAATCGATCATAGAACAAATTCATTTGAAGAACTATACGCTTTTGATAGTCGTGTTCAGTTATTGAAAGAGACACTCCGTGGAATGGTTACTCATTTATCAACAAGGCATGGGCCACTATGGGCCTTTGGTGCAAGCACTAAGGGGAATATGATTCTCCAATTTATAGGAACTGATGTTAATCAAATACCATGTATCTTGGATAATAGTGCTAAAAAAATAGGGTCGAAAACTACAGGTACACTAATTCCAATAGTAGAAGAGTCAAGTTACCTTAAAAAATTACCTGATTATATGTTGATACTTCCTTATTATTATAAGGAAGTGTTTTTCAAAATTATTCAGAAATCCTTACCAGCAGGAAAGACTATTGATTTATTGATACCCCTTCCTTATCCCCACTTTATTACTATTGAGTCAGAAATAATATGATGAAACAAAAGTTAGGAAATATTGAAGTGCTAGCTTCCTCATGTAATATTTCAACAGTTCAGGATGGACGAGGAGCTATTTTTACATGGATTCCAGACGAACCTATTCTTGAGTTTAATATGTTATATTTTCTTCCCAATAAGATTAGAGGCAATCATTTTCATCCTGAATTTACTGAGTATTTTCTTGTTGTAGAGGGAACAGTAGTAATGGTAACTAAAGATCCTGCAACGGGTAAAGAAATAAATATGCATGCTAGTAAAGGTACATGTTTTAAAACTCCACCACACACTGTTCATGCAGTACATGCTATTACTCAGTCCACATGTATTTCAATGCTTACTAAGGAATGGGATAAATGCAGTCCACCAATTGTTCATGAAGAACTTATCCCATTTGATAAAGATTATTTGACATATATTGACGAGAAAAAGCCTTCATAGAAAACAAATGATGCAAAAAAGTAATTTAATAAATGTTGCTGTTATAGGTGCTCGAGGTTTTGTCGGGAATGAAATATGTAAAGTGCTTGAGCTGGATGATAGATATAATTTAATTCCTGTTGTTAGAGGGGACAATATTGAAAAATATGTTGACAAAGCTGATATGGTAATTCATGCAGCCAATCCCGCTGGTCGATTTAGTGCAGAGTCAAACCCTCAAAAAGATTACATGGAAACAGTTGAAAAAACATACCGTATTTTACGTAGCATAAAGAGTAAGCCGCTTCTGTTACTATCAACGCTTTCATGTAGAACTCAAATGGATATAAATTATGGTCGTAATAGACGTTCTTGCGAGCTATTAGTTCTTGCGCAGGAAGGTAAGATTGTTAGGTTGGGGCCAATGTTTGGAGGAAATCGAAATAAGGATACTCTCCACGACCTTCTTGTAGGTAGAAACGTCTATGTAGCTCCTGAAACACGTTATGCATATGTGGATGTAAGTTGGGTAGCTTCAAAAATAGTTGATTTACTTTCATCTCCATCAGGGTTGTACGAGATAGGAGCAAAGAATGCTGTTTCATTGTCAGAGCTTAGAGATCATTTTAATTCTAAAAGTACATTTTCAGGTGTCGATGACACACAAATTCCCGAGATAAGTGATGATGCACCTGATGCCAGGCTTGTTTTTGAATTTGCTCATAAAGAATTAAAGGAAATAGAATCTTGGCGTTAAAAAATTGCGTAGTAATTTTTGGAGGTGGTGGCCAGGATGGTATTTTTTTAAATGAATTATTATTATCGCGAGGTTATAAAGTTTTTGTTTTTACACATAGTGGCAGTGAAATCGGTCCTGCAATAGATGTGTCGGATTTTAATACTGTTGAAAATACTATTCAGAAATATTGTCCAGATATTGTCTTTCATCTGGCTGCAAAATCCTCAACTCGTCATGAATTTGTACTTGAAAATCATAAAGCTATCGTTGATGGTGCTCTTGCTATTATTGAGGCTGTTGATAGACATGTTCCTAATTCAAAGGTGTTTCTTGCATCTAGTGCTCTTGTTTTTAAAAGCGAAGGTGGTTTAATAAATGAAAGGTGCCAATTAGTCACGGATACTGCCTATGCTATGGCACGAGTTGAAGCTCTGCAAATTGCAAGATACTACAAACAGCGCGGTCGAAAGGTATATGTTGGGTTTTTATTTAATCACGAAAGTCCGTTACGCCCACCAAATTCTGTGGCAAGGCAAGTTGCTCGCAACGTAGTTGAAATTAAAAACGGTATTTCATCAAAATTAGTTATAGGAAACGCAAGTATAATTAAAGAATGGGCATGGGCTGGCGATATCGCAAATGCTATACATTGCTTCCTTATGCAGGATGATATTTATGAAATATGTATTGGTGATGGCATAGGAATATCAATATATGAATATGCAGCAGCATGTTGTGATGCTGTAGGAATTTCACTTGAAAAATATCTGGAAGAACCACCTGAATTTAAGGCTGAATATCCAATGCTGATTAATGGATCAGAGAAAATTCGAGCACTTGGTTGGGAACCTAAAGTGAATTTGGAGCAGCTAGCAATTAAAATGATTAATGCTGAACTTGATATGGTTAACCCAAATGGACTTAAAATATAGTAGTAATTCTAGTATGAAGCCGTGGTATAAAAAATATCGAGTCCTTATTGCAACCAAAACAACTACTCGACCACCTCTCGCTAATATAAACCTCCTTTCAGATTATTGGAAAGAAGTATTTTCTAATATAGCTGAACAAAAGGAACCTGCTATTCATTTACTAGAAGGTGAAAATGTTGAAGTTGATATTGACGGTATAGTTTGGACATCATTTACTAAATATCACCTCGATCATCATGAATATTCAGAGCAAAGAGTCATTCAGGAGCGTATGGGATGTAGACCAACGATTCAGGAATGTCTCGATGGTCCGAGATTAGCCGCGGGAAAGTCTTATAGATGGCTCAAGCGATTTATTAAGCGTGCTAAACGAGAAGTTATTTCTGACAGTTGTTCGGTGTTGTATTTTTCTGATAATAGAGCACAAGGTAACTTTTACCATTGGATGATTGACTCATTATCTCGCCTACTTATTGCGAAACCCTCGCTGAAGGAATCATACCTTCTCCTCTCTGAGGAACAAGTAAAAAAAGAATATGTGATTGAAAGTCTATCTTTGCTAGGAATTAATAAAGATAAACTTCTACCAATTAAAAAGGGTGTTCGATATCAAGTAAAGAATCTTCAGGTTATTTCTTGTAGTATATTTGCGACAGGGGCATGTTCGAGTAATGGGGTTAAGTTAGTACAAGAATGTCTATCTATACCAGCGAATGAGCCTGATGAATTTGTGTATATTGCAAGAAAACCAGCTTTTGGCAGGAGAATAATAAATGCATCTGAATTTAATCAAGTATTAAATAAATTTGGAATTCAAACAATTTATCCGGAAGATGTATCATTTGAAAGCTTAAGAAATCTGCTTGGAAATACAAAGGTGTTATTGGGTGTATATAGTGCATCTTTAACTCACGCAATATTTTTAGCTAAAGGTGGTCACGTCATTGAACTTGCTTCAAATAAATTTATTACATCTACTCCTACTTATTGGGGCGACAATTATGATTCCGAACTTTCTGGTGATTATTATTATTCACTCTCTTCAGCGTGCGGGCTGAATCACCACCTTATTCCTTGTGCTCAAGATGACGAGAGCGAGTATGCTTTACAGGCTGATATTTTTGTGGATGTGGGTCTGCTTGAAAAAACTATTTTGCAAATAATAAAGCAGTAAAGATAATTTAAAATATTTTTAACCAAATTTTAATTGATGTAATATTTTTATATTTAATTTTTTTGATAATTATATTTTATGTTCTTTTTTAGTAGACTTAAGGTCAGAGTATATTGTAATGAGTTATATTAACATATTTGTTGTTTATTAAGATTATTTAGGGATTTATATAATAATTTATCAGAGGTTTGTATGGGGAAAGTAGGGTTGTATGATTTTATACCTCCAATATTTGTTAGGGGTATTAAATGGCTAATACGAAAAGTAAAACCTGATTATAGAGTGAAACTTAAAGATGGAATTAGAGCCCATCCTTTTGATTCCGTATCGTCAGATTTAAGTGTGAAGTGGGTTTTAGATATCGGGGCGAATGTAGGTGATGTTACATTTGCAGCTCTTGATGCATATCCAGAGTGTAATGTTATATGTATTGAACCTGTTAAAGATACATTTTCAAGATTAAAAGAAAGATTGAAGCCTTTTTCCAAGAGAGTACACCTTTACAATATTGCACTGTCAGATCATAGTGGACATGAAGAAATTAATTTAACAACATCTGATGGCGCTAACTCTATACTACCGCAGTCTCAATTTCATAAACATTTAAATCCTCATATTAAAGAGTTAGATAAAGAAACTATTATAATAGAAACATTAGATGATTTTTCATCTTCATTCCCCTCTCAGAAAATTGATATAATGAAGATCGATGTTGAAGGCTATGAGCTTAATGTATTAAAAGGTGGGGAGAAATTTATCGAAAATAATGTTGATACCATTATTATTGAAATTGCACTTATGAGAGATGAGTCATGGGAAAATCAAAGTATCTTTGAAATTTTCAATATATTGAATAAGATGGGTTTTCGCTTGGTTAATATTATTGATTTATGTCATGTGGCTGATGATACGTTATTGGTTCAAATGGACTGTGTATTTCGTAATAAAGACAACCTTACTATGCCTGTCTAGAAGAGTTTTATATTGTGCATTTTAATTGTGGTATAACATTAAAAACGAACGTATTTTTTTCATGAAGATAATAGCTCTAAGTGCGGAAGATGATTTGTTTTGCCAGAATCGTATTTTCGATATATTCTGGGCAAAAAAATATCCAGGCGCTTCATGGATCCCATTATTTAAACAATACTTAGCAACAGAATTTGAAGTTGTTACTGCAGATATTGCACTTAATCATGTGTCACATGGTTTTTGGCAAGCAAAAGATATTATGGTTATTCAACACGGCAATGACCATATTACTCATAAGTTAATTAAAGCAGGAGCTTCACCTCTGGCGTTAACATGTTTTGAGTCACCGCTATATATTGGTGAGTTTTATAATCAAGTATCTAGTATTGCTCCTGTCTTTAAGCACCGTGTTTTATTTTCAGGATTGCATAAATATTATAAAGCTGAATCTGGCATAAATCATCTTGTGACTTTTCCATCCTATTTTTTAAATGAATTAGATATACAAAAATCAGCTTGGAAGCAGCGAAAATTTATGGTGGCCGTTATTGGAAATAAATATGTTATTCCATCATGTTGCCCTGGTTTGCATAAACCGATGGAATGGTTTTGGTGGATTCGAAAAAAATTAGCTCAGTATATTTACAAATCATCTCTATCCGGAAATTTTCCTGTTAAGAGCATACAGCTTCAGGATTTTCGCTTAGAAATTATTTCATTTTTTATGGCTCATACTTTATTAGATTTGTACGGAAAGGGCTGGGATTTATTGAGTAATTTACCTCCATACTGGCAAACTAAACTGACTCCATTACTTAAAAATAATCCCGCAAAACCATGTGATAATAAGTTAGAAAAAATTAGAAACTACAAATATGGGTTGTGCATTGAAAATGCAAAATTTCCTGGTTATGTAACAGAGAAAATTGTCGATTGTTTAGTCGCTGGAGTGATACCTTTATATATGGGAGCACCTAACATAGAGGAATTTATCCCTAAAACTTGTTTCATAGATTTTCGAGATTATAGAAATCTGGATGATTTAATGACTTATTTACAAAACATGCCAGAAAATGATGCCACTGAAATGATTGTTTGTGGGCAACAATTTCTTCAAAGTGATAGAGGAAAGCTGTACAGTTATGAAGGTTTTGCTGAATTTATGGCTAATATTGTGATAACGGATTGCAAGGTTTCTTGATGAGTATTTCTGATTCCATCAGTTTTCCCACACCTGTTGCGCTGATTATTTTTAATCGTGCAGAGACAACTCGTAAAGTGCTCGATGTTTTGAGAAAAGCTCAGGTAAAAGAATTGTTTGTTATTGCAGATGGCCCTCGTAGTGATATGCTTACAGATAAAAAGCTTTGTAGTGAGGCTCGTGCAGTTATTGATGAGATAGATTGGGCATGTGAGGTCCACAGAAATTTTCATGATCTAAACCTGGGTTGCGGTCATAATCCTGCAACTGGTATAGATTGGGTATTTACCCATGTGGATGAATGTATTATTTTAGAAGACGATTGCATACCCCATTTATCATTTTTTCCATATTGTCAGGAAATGCTGGAACTATATAGGAATGATACTCGTATAATGATGGTTTCTGGAAATAATCACTTATTAAATAAAGTACAGATTCCAGATAGTTATTTTTTTTCGATAAATACTCAAACACACGGCTGGGCCACATGGAAGCGAGCATGGAAAAAATATGATTTTTATATGACAGATTGGCCAGTAGTTGGGGAATTTGAATGGCTTAATAATTTTTTAGGTAATAGGCGATACGCTAAAGGGTGGCTTAAAACCTTAAGCACGACATATTATGAAGCGAATAATAACCCCAAATACAGTATTTGGGATTTTCAGTGGACTTATACATGCTGGAAAAATCATGCGTTAAATATTATCCCCAGCGTGAACTTGGTGACAAATGCAGGTTATGGTGAAAATGCAACGCATCAAATGACATTAGATCACCCGTTAGCAAATCTACCTTTAAATGAAATGAAGTTTCCGTTAAAGCATCCCGTAGAAATGCTCCAGAATTACAATGCAGATTTAGCATTGCGTGAGACTGTTTATGGTTTGAGACCGATATATAAAAGAATTTATTTTAAACTGCTAAGGATATTGGGGCTGTCTTAATCTCAGTGAGATAATAATGATAAAAAATATATACCATAAAATAACAAGTTACGCATTAGAAGAGAAAAAACTATTATCTTATATTGAAAAGTATGTTGAACATAAAGAAGTACTTGATGTCGGCTGCGGTTATGGTCGAATCCTTCAGCTTCTAAAATCAAAAAAATATAACGCTCTCGGAGTTGAAATTAATCCAGAAATTGTTGATGAATGCAATCGCATGAACCTCCCGTGTGTAACAGTAGATAGTTTTATGAAGGAATATTCTTCTAAAAAATGGGATGCGATTGTAATGTTTCACGTAATAGAGCATCTCGAGTCAGACAAGTGTTTTGAATTTATCGATTCATATTTAGACTGTCTTAAGCCGGGAGGGATTTTGATTATTGCTACTCCACTCTTGACAGAGTATTTTTATGAAGATTTTGACCATGTAAAACCATATTTACCAGTTGGAATACAAATGGTATTTGGAGAACAAAACGCTCAAGTACAATATCGTTCAAGAAATAAAATAGAATTGATTGATTTGTGGTATAAACGATATTTTTATAGAGTGATAAATCAGCGTTTCTTATATTTCCCACGTTCAAAGCTAACCATGCCCATTATTAACTTATTTTCAGCGCTAGTATTTAAGATGTCTTTCAGCGTGTTAGGCAAGAAAGATGGATGGCTAGGTGTCTTTCGAAAATGTTCATGAAAACTCTTCATTTCAAGCTCTCTTGATGAAAGCATATATCTTATTAAAAGATATTTATAATCAGTTTATACCCCGATGTTATTAAATAATTTAATTACTTTTTTTATGAGTTTAAAGAAAATGTTGAGGTTAGATTTTTGTCTTGCAATAATAATTCCGTCTATTTAAAAGGATAAATATGGTGTCATATAAAAAAATAATAAAAAAAGCCTTTCCTTTTCTGTTGCCGGTATTTAGAGCTGGTAGGATGTATGTTAAAAATCAGCTCACAAAAAACAATATTTCTCGAATAATAAAGGATAGAGATGAAATATTTTTGGAGTTAGGAGCAGGGAATAAAAAAGGAGAAAATAATTGGGTGACAGTTGATATGGAAAAGAACTGTGATATTTTCTGGGATTTGTCTAATGGATTACCATTCCCTGATCAAAGTGTTGCTATGATGTATTCATCTCATTTTTTTGAACACTTGTCATATAATGAAGGGCAAATTCTTTTAGATGAATGTCTTAGAGTTCTTAAGGTGGATGGTGTGTTTTCAATTTGTGTTCCTAATGCCAGTCTCTATATTAAAGCTTATATAACACCAGAAAATAATAATAAAGACTTTTCAACTAAACTTAATCATTCCTCAATTCTGACAACAGAAATTGATTATGTGAATTATATTGCATACATGGATGGGCATCATAAATATATGTTTGATGAAAATAATCTAATTCATATTTTGAAAGAAAAGGGGTTTAGGAATGTAAATTTGAGAGAATTCGATCAAAATATTGATCTCAAAGAAAGAGATTATGAGTCAATTTATGCAGATGCAATTAAATAATTTAGTAATTATATTTTAATTAACTATGTGGCGAAATCAAATTATAAATATTCAATGTCAGTATGTATGTTATATCAGAAATAAGTAATACTTTATTTGTTAAAATTTTATGTGTGAATACGAATTATTAGGATGTATGTATGAAAATTCTTCATTTATGTAGCGTTGATGGAGAAGGGGGGGCGGCCCGTGCTGCGGGTAGATTGCACAGAGGGTTGCTTAATAAGGTGGAGGCCTCTTGGTTGGCAGTCCGTCGTAAGAGAGAGGGTGCTAAAAATGTAATAAAGTGTGGAAGTGATGGGAAACTTGGTAAGTTAATTTCATTACTTCGCCCTTATATTGATGCACTACCATTAGTTCTCTTTAGTAAAAAAAAATATGTCCCATGGAGTATTGCTTGGCTGCCTAATAAATTAAGTCAACTTCAGTTGAAAATTGCTCCTGATATTGTGCATGTTCATTGGATTGGTACTGGATTTCTCTCCCTGGGAAATTTAGATCGAACAAATACTAAAATTGTTTGGACGCTTCATGATGCGTGGCCTTTCACAGGAGGCTGCCATATAATTAACGAATGTACTGCATTTAAAAATAGCTGTGGTACCTGTCCCCAATTAGGTAGCAAAAGGAAGTATGATCTTAGTTGGTTAGGTTGGCGTAGAAAACAACAGCTTTATCGTAATCAGCAGATGGTTTTTGTGGCGCCAAGTCGATGGATTGCGGAACAGGCTAGATCGAGTAGTTTATTATCTAGTTCGCAAATCGAAATAATTCCTAATGGCTTAGACACCAATGTTTTTCAGCCAATAGATATGCGACTTGCTCGACAATTATTAGGGTTACCACCGGATAAAAAAATTATCTTATTTGGCGCGATGAGTGCGACTAGTGATCCTAATAAAGGTTTTGACAAGCTTAAAAAGTCATTATTACATCTTAAAAGATCTGGTTTTGGCGATAATATAGAACTTGTTGTTTTTGGTTCATCTGAGCCCATCGAAAAACCGGATATAGGATTTCATACCACTTATCTGGGCCGTTTTCATGATGAGGTTAGTCTAGCTATAATCTACTCAGCTGCAGATGTAATGTGTGTGCCATCTGTTCAGGAGAGTTTTGGGCAAACGGCTACTGAAGCAATGTCGTGCGGGACACCTGTTATTTCATACGCTACAAGTGGGTTGTTGGATATTGTAGATCATAAAGTTTCGGGTTATCTTGCAAAACCATATGACGAAGTGGATTTTGCTAAAGGGATTGAGTTATTAATAAGCGATGAGTCTTGCTTACAGCAGATGTCAATAGATGCACGGAAAAAAGTTTTAGAATGTTTTGATATATCTGTCGTAACATCAAAATATATAGATTTATACGAGCAGATTCTTTCAAACTAATGCTCGCTGCAGGAATTCTATTTGTAACATTCGGCCTAATGCCCGACCTCGTGTAATAAGGGAGGGGCACTCATTGACTTCTTTGCTTGGACAGAATAAAGCTTACCGCTGCGTAATATATTGTAGTTTTGACCGAAATTTTCTATTTAATAGTTGTTTAGATTCCAAATTATGAATAATAACTCCTCGCCATTGATAACTATTATAATTGCTGTTTTCAATTGTGCTGAAACTTTACAGCAATGTATCGATAGTGTTGCTAAGCAAACATATCCTAATAAAGAATTGATTATTATTGATGGCGGTTCTCATGATGGCACGGTTGATTTATTGAAAGAAAATAACAAGCATATTAGTTATTGGATCTCTGAACCAGATGGCGGGATATACAATGCTTGGAATAAAGGTTTAGAAAAAGCAAAAGGTGAATGGGTTTGTTTTCTCGGGGCGGATGATTATTTATGGAATGAAAAATCTCTTGAGAAAGTGTGTGTTTCACTTTTAAATGTTCCTGATGAAGTGAATATTGCCTATGGACAGGTTATGTTGCTTAGCATGGCTGGAACACCTATTTTCACCGCTGGAGAGCCATGGAAACGAGTAAAAGAAGATTTTATGAAGGGTTCATGTTTGCCACACCAGGGGGTTATGCATCGACGCCGTTTATTTGAGCAGAATGGTGGGTTTGATGAGTCATTTCGTATTGGTGGTGATTACGAGTTATTGCTGCGTGAATTAAAGTCTGCGGACGCATATTTTATTCCTGATGTGATCGTAACAGGAATGCGACAAGGTGGTCTTAGTAGTAATCCATCTAGTTCCATAGAGGCGATGAAAGATATTAGATGCGCGCAGAAGAAACACGGTCAAAGTTTGCCTAATTTATTTTGGTTAAAAGCGATGTTAAGAGTCTATATCCGTTTATTGTTGTGGAAATTTATTGGAGAAAATTTGACTAGAAAGCTTCTTGATTTATCTAGGCGTATTAAAGGAGCCCCACCATATTGGACAAAGATATAGTGATAACGCCAGCGATATTTACTGTTCTTTCTGCGGTCGGAAAGGTATAGGTTCTTTGTCAGGGTTTGATAAAGTTATTTATGCGCCAAATATCCATACGGGAGGTGGAGAGGTCTTATTGGTGTCATTATTAGAATTACTTCAGGAGCATCCAAACACTCTATATATTTTCGATGAAAGGATGGAGTTACCTTTAAGTATAAAAACACCTCAAAACATTATACGCATTAAGCATTCATTTTTTTCACGACTAATAGCTGAAATACGTCTCAGTAATGATGTTGGTGATAGTGGCACTGTTTTGTGTCTGGGTAATTTGCCACCATTTTTTTCTGTTAAAGCTGATGTTGTTCTTTTTATACAGAACAGGTTGCTTGTTGATAAAGAAATGTTAAAAAATGTTTCTTTTTTAAACCGAGCTAAAATAATGATTCAACGGATGTGGTTAAAGTATAGGAATAATTCAGTTCAACGCGTTATTGTACAAACCCGGGCAATGCAAAATTTAACCTCAGAAGCCCAAGATAGACAAGTAGATGTATTGCCGTTTTTCGACATTAATTCCTTGCAGCATGATTCGGAAACTGAAAGCGTAAAACAGAAATATGATTACATATATGTTGCTAGTGGTGACCCGCATAAAAACCATCGGAATTTGATCCTTGCATGGGTGGAATTGGCCAAGCGGGGATATTATCCTAGTCTTTGCCTTACGCTCAAAGAAACAAGTAGCTATAAACTCGTTTCATGGATATCCTATATAAAAGAAAAATATCAACTAAATATTTATATGGTTGGTGAAATAGCTCATAAAAAAATACAGGATTACTATAGGGCTTCATCAGCACTTATTTATCCATCTTATACGGAGTCATTCGGTCTGCCGTTGATTGAGGCCGCAAGTATTGGCATGCCAATTTTAGCTTCGAAATTGAGTTATGTTCATGACGTTGTGGAGCCTACATTAACATTTGATCCTAACTCACCTGATTCAATAATGAGCGCAGTTATGTTAAACGCCAATGCCAGCGCGAAATTATCAGTTAAATTAGTCTCTCCAAAAGAATTTATATCGAATGTTTTTGGATAAACCTTTGGATGTGTTAGCCGGTAATTTCTTTAGTTGTATTTAAAGACATTTTATGAATTATTCATTTCCAATCGCTTTTCTATTTAATACCTCATCAATAACATTTCTTCTGATCGTCCTAGGGCTATCAGGACAAAGTGAGATGGCTGCAGAGATTGCTGTTATACAAGCTTCAACGCTAGCATTGTTTTTTTCATTTTCTGCCAATGCAAGAAGTGTGATATTGAATGCGAATTCAACATTGGGTTCGCAAGATTTACACAAGGTGAGAATGTTATTAGTAATACCATTGTCAATAATTGCCTTTTACCTTGTTGATTTCGTCATTGAGATAAACATATTCCTTGTGTTTTTTATTATCGTCAGGAGAGCCTTAGACTGGATCGTTGAGATAAATCTGAGTGAAATGGAGCGAGTTGGTGATCAGAGCCATGCAAGACAATATATCATTGTGCAGCTTGTAATGCTGCTTGTGGCATTAGTATGGGTTTTTATTGGAACACAATACCCATTGGTGGGCATATTCGCATGGTGTTTGTCGCCCATGTTAATGCTGAACAAGCTACAATTGAGGGGAAATAGCAAACGGACAAGTTTAAGTGAACTACGCGATTTATTGCTTCCACATTTTGGTTCTACGGCAGTAATAGGAATTGGCGTATACATATTTAGGATTTTAATAGTCTTATTGGTTGGAAAGGCCATTGCTGGCGATTTATTTACGGCATTTTCGATTGGCGGCGTAATCGGTTCTGTGTTCGCATCAAGCTTTGGTCCAAGCATAGCGCTCCGCGAGCAAAAAGGAGAAGGAATAGGCTTGCCTCGTTTTATTAAAGCAATTATCAGTATAAATGTGTTTCTGGGTATTGGGCTTTCTCTACTTGCAAAATATGATATTAATATTCTTAGCATTATAGATAAATCTCAGGAATTTACGTTTGCTGTTGGTTTGTCCATGATTGGTGGGGCTGCCATGGTCGCTGCTCAAACGACTAGACTAAGGGTCATCCAACTGGGTAAGGATGGAAATGTTTTTGGTGCTGATGTGCTCATGAACATTATCCTTATTGCTGTAATACCGTACGCACATTACCTTCTTGGCACCGAGTCATTAGGCGCGCTGTACTTACTTAGTGCGACGCTTGCATATATTTTTTATCGAGCATCATCTGATGGTATAGAGAATGTAGTTGGTGAAGGAGGGGTTCTTATTACTCGAGTACTCATTGCCTTTATGCTGATCTTCCCAATATTCTTTATGCTTGATGGCTCCATTTTTTCATCTACGTCGTATAATTATGACTCACATGGGCTTATCGAGATGTTACCAATACCAGTGTCAGTGCTGGCGTGTTTTATTGGCATTATGTTATTGGGGCGATATAGGCTAGCTCATACATCACTTGCAGTGATATTTATTATGTTTGTACTGATGACTATATCAGCAGTTCTATCTTCACCTGATATGAGTATTAATACACAAGGGAAATTCATTCTCCTTATGCAATTTATTTTGCCATATTTTGCATTAGTGTTGGGGCAAACATTTGAGAACAGGGGAGAAAGGCAGGTAATTGAGAAGTCATTCTTGATATCATTATTAATGATAATACCTACCCAGGTGATTTTAACGGTATTCCACCCCGTTCCCATATTAACTCCCTTTTTAGGCTTCTTTAGTATTTATCAACACATCCAGTATGTACCAGTAATTTTTGTATCGGCATATTTATTGGTTATTTTTTCACTATACAAAACTAGATATTATTCCTTACCGCTCTTATTTTTAACTGTATTTATGGGCGTATATGTTGGGGCGGCATCTTCAAAACTAGCGATTGCCTTGTTAATTGTCGGCATTGGTTTATTTGCATTGTATTCATGGAAAGAAATCAAGCAAAAATGGCTGGTGACTATTGTTGGTTTGATAGCTATAGTCTCACCATTTACGTATATATATATGAACGGGGATACTGGATACTATACTGAAAAATTCAACATTAGTTATATACCTTCAGAACAGATCCCCGAAAATAAAATAATAAGTAAAAATTTTAAATCAACTGACAGAGGGGGGGCAATTGATATCGATGAGGTTAACGATGCAATTGACAATATCATGCCAAAATCAAGGGATAGAAGAGAATATTGGGGTTTTTATCTGAATAAAATCACCGAGTCATATTCCGCTTTTTTATTTGGGCATAGCGGTCGAATAAATAGGTATGAATTTCCAAGTGCACATAATTATTACTTGGACTTTATATATCATTTTGGTGTGATAGCAATTTTGCCGTTATTTTATTTAATCATTCTTACAGTAAAAATGATGATCCAAAACATGAAGCACGTATCAAGTCATTCAATATTCGGGATCGCGTTTGTAGTGGTTTTCATGATTGCAGGTGATAGCTTGTTTAAAGTTGGTTTCAGGCAGCCTTATCCTGGCATATTTATGTTTTTTATATGGGGTGTTTTATTGTCACGTCTTTATATGATAAAGAGCAAGTCGTAGGTATGTTTGAATGAAAATTCTTATTGTAAGCCAGTACTTTTGGCCAGAATCATTCCGTATTAACGACATCGCAACAGGACTTGTGAGTAATGATCATGATGTGACGGTTTTAACGGGTAAGCCTAATTATCCTCAAGGAAAATTTTACAGTGAGTATGGTTTGTTCAAAAAATCAAAAGATAACTATGAGGGCGTTAACATTATAAGAGTGCCTATATTGCCGAGAGGGGAAAAGGGTATATTCAAGCTAGCGCTTAATTATATGTCTTATGCATTTAGTGCTTCTGTTTTATCACCTTTTCTGTGCGAAAAAGATTATGACTGTATTTTGGTTTATCAAATGTCTCCTGTGACACAAGGGATACCGGCAATAGTCCTTAAGAAACTGTTTAAAATCCCAGTATTTTTCTGGGTGCAAGATCTTTGGCCAGAAAGTCTTTCAGCAGTCGGTGCGGTTAAAAATAAATCGTTGCTTGGTTTAATCAAGAAGTTGGTAGGGTGGCTCTATAGATCAAGTGACAAAATCCTTATTCAGTCAGATTCATTTCGCCAGCATGTTTTGCAGCATGGAATTGATGAAAAAGATATATACTACTACCCCAATAGTGCGGAGGAATTATATCGGCCTGTTGCCCGCAATAATGATTCCGATATTGCGAAGATGATGCCTAAAGGATTTATCGTTATGTTTGCAGGAAATGTCGGCATCGCTCAGGACATGGAAAGCATTCTAAAGGCGGCTGAAATAACCAGATCAAATGGGCGAATTCATTGGGTGATAGTAGGGGATGGCCGACAATTATCCTGGTTAAAGAGCGAGATTCAATCAAGAAAATTATCAGGGTCGGTTCATTGCCTTGGTCGACACCCAGTGGAAAGAATGCCAGAATTTTTCGCTTTTGCTGATGCCATGTTAGTCAGTCTTACTAAAGATCCCATTTTTGCATCAACTATACCAGCCAAAATACAATCATATATGGCATGTGCTAAGCCTATTATCGCATCTCTTGATGGTGTCGGTGCCGATGTTGTTGAAAGCGCGCAAGCCGGTCTGGTGTCGGGTGCTGAGCAACCCGGTAAACTTGCTGATGCAGCAATAAAAATGGAATCTTTTCAGAAGGACGAACTAGAAGAAATAGGTGTAAACTCACTTAATTATTATAATAAAAATTTCGAAAGGAATATGCTGTTAAAGAAATTAGAAGATATGATGCAAGTACTAACTCATAGAGGTAAACAATGAATATCCTTATTCTGGGCGCCAGCGGCATGATTGGCAGCACTATTACTCGAGTGTTAAGTCAAACAAAGGGGTGGCAAGTCTTTGGTACAGTTAGGGATGCATCTATAAAAGAATATTTCCCGGAAGCAATTGCTAGCAAACTAATTTCTGGTATTGATGTTGATAGCTGTGATTTCGATAAATTATTTAGTGAAGTGCAGCCAGATGTGGTTGTTAATTGTGTGGGACTTACTAAGCATTTGTCTGAAGCTAATGATCCACTACGAGTGATTCCTTTGAATGCTTTGTTGCCACATCGTTTGGATAAATATTGTAAGAAACACAATAGTCGTTTAATTCATATCAGCACGGACTGTATCTTTTCCGGCACTAAAGGTCAGTATATTGAAACTGATCCATCAGATGCTACAGATATTTATGGTAAATCAAAATATCTTGGTGAAATTATTGACACACAGGCAATAACCATACGTACATCAACAATAGGGCATGAAATAAAGACAAAAAATGGTTTATTAGAATGGTTTTTATCCCAGCAAGGCAAGTGTGATGGATATACTCGTGCAATTTTTTCAGGATTGCCAACAGTCACGTTAGCAGAGGTTATTCGGGATTATGTTATTCCAAATAGGGACCTGATCGGACTGTATCATGTCGCCGGTCCTGCCATTGCAAAGTATGATTTATTAGAAATAATAGCAAAAGAGTACGATAAAAATATTGATATTGGCCGTAATGAATCGTTTTCAATAGACCGTTCATTAAATGCAGATAAGTTTAAAAAGGCAACCGGCTATGTCGCCCCTGATTGGCAGAATTTAATTAAATCGATGCATGACTACCATTAGTCTAGGATAATATTTATGTTTAACAATAAAGTACTAATGATCACCGGTGGAACAGGCTCATTTGGTAATACTGTTCTAAAACGTTTTCTTTCAACTGAAGTACGTGAAATTCGTATTTTTAGCCGCGATGAGAAGAAACAGGAAGAAATGCGGATTGCGTTGAACAACCCAAAGCTCAAGTTTTATATCGGTGATGTGCGAAATTATGACAGTCTTAATCACGCTATGAAGGGTGTGGATTATGTGTTTCATGCCGCTGCTTTAAAGCAGGTTCCATCATGTGAATTTTATCCAATGGAGGCGGTTAGGACGAACATAGAAGGCACTGAAAATGTGATGAACGCAGCAACGGCTAATAATGTTAAACGCGTTATAGTACTCAGTACTGATAAAGCGGTATACCCAATTAACGCGATGGGCATTTCTAAAGCAATGTCGGAAAAATTGATGGTTGCAAAATCAAGAATGCAGGATGATACAGAGACGGTACTTTGTGCGACTCGTTACGGCAACGTGATGGCTTCGCGTGGTTCGGTTATACCTTTATTCATTTCTCAAATTAAAGAGGGAAAGGCACTTACAGTAACTGATCCGAATATGACCCGTTTTCTAATGTCACTTGAAGATTCCGTTGATCTGGTGCTTTATGCTTTTGAACACGGTAAGCAAGGTGATATTTTTGTGCAAAAAGCACCGGCATCAACTGTAGCAGATTTGGCGCAAGCTCTTATCGAAATGTTTAGTGGTAAGGAGGGGGTGCAGGTTATCGGTACTCGCCATGGTGAGAAGTTGTATGAATCGCTTATCTCTCGTGAAGAGATGGCTCATGCTCAGGATATGGGGGATTATTACTGTATTCCTGCAGATAATCGCGACCTAAATTATGCAAAATATTTTAGTGATGGTGAAGAAGCTATTTCGCATACTGAGGATTATACGTCACACAGTACAAGTCGCCTCAATGTAGAAGAGATTAAGGCGCTTCTTATGAAGCTCGATTTTATTAAGGAAGAGTTAAATGCTTAAAGTAATGACGATTGTTGGCACCAGGCCAGAAATTATTAAATTGAGTCGTGTGATGGCAGAGCTTGATAAGCATTGCGATCATAAATTAGTACATACAGGTCAAAATTATGACTATGAGCTAAATGAAATATTCTTTAAAGAATTAGGCGTCAAAAAACCAGACTATTATCTTGACGCCGCACAGGGTTCTGCTGCACAAACTATTGGTAATGTTATTGCTGCAAGTGATGAGGTGTTTGCTAAAGAGAAACCAGATGCGATTTTGGTTCTCGGAGACACTAACAGCTGTCTATCCGTTATATCAGCCAAAAGACGCAAGATACCGATTTTTCATATGGAGGCAGGTAATAGGAGTTTTGACGAACGTGTTCCAGAAGAAATAAATCGGCGTATTGTTGACCATACAAGTGACATTAACTTAACGCATACTGAGCATGCGAGGCGGTACTTAATTAGAGAAGGGATTAGGCCAGAGACTATAATTAAGTCTGGTTCGCCAATGAAGGAAATATTAGATTACCATTCGAGCGATATCGATAGTTCTAATATTCTTGATGAAATGCAGTTAAATAAAAAGGAATTCTTTATTGTCAGTATCCACAGAGAAGAGAATGTGGATAACCCTGATAACTTCAAGGATCTTCTTGATTCATTGACAGCCATTGCCAACAAGTACAAGTTTCCGGTTATCGTCTCAACCCATCCAAGAACCAAAATACGTTTAGAAGAGTTAGATAAAGTTGATTTACATGAGTTGGTTAGTTTTGTTAAGCCAATGGGCTTCTTTGACTACGTGAAATTACAAAAAGAATCTCGATGTATTATTTCTGATAGTGGCACAATAACGGAAGAGGCAACAGTGCTTAACCTTCCGGCGATCACGATCCGTCAAGCGCATGAGCGACCAGAGGGCATGGATGAAGGCGTTTTGATTATGTCTGATTTGGACGCGGAGAGTGTTTTGAATTCGATATCTATTATATTAGAACAGCATGATGATAATATGAGAGCGTTTAATATAGTTAGTGACTATAATGTTGAAAACGTGTCAAAGAAAATGGTTAAAATCATTCATAGCTATACTGGATATATTAATAGAACAGTATGGAGAAAATAACACAACACTATTTTCATTAGAGCGATGCCATGAAAGCCGAGATATCAGAATTCCGAGTGCCCCCACTATATATTTACTTATCGTATTTTTTGGTCGCCAGCTTGGCAATAATGACAGTTTATAATTATAAGGGAAATGCCTATATTTATCTTGCATTTACCGTATTAGCAAATGTCATGTTGTATATGGGGTTCAGGAAGGGAGCTATTTTCTTCGATACATTTATAGGTGCGCTGCTTTGGCTTGGGTTCTGGCTGAAATTGAGTGTACGGGTTACTTTTTTTGATGGTGGTTTCCATGAGCCCATTGGGGATTTTGATGGTAGCGGTAGCGCATTTGATCATTCGCTGTTGGTTTCATCTTGTGCTTTTACTGGGCTTATATTAGCTAGCTATTTTCGAGAAAAGTTTATATTTATGTATCCTTCAGTATTAAATGTCGATAAAAATGTAGGTTTATTCGAATTTTATCAGCGATACAGAATTCGAATACTTTTCTCGTTTGTTATTCTTATTCTGCTGATAGCGTCCTCAAATGCGTACTTTGGTATTTATCAGAGAGGGAGTATAGCTGAAACTATTTTGCCCTATGGATTAAGCGGTATCTATAAGTGGTTGTTACTTTTTGGTTTAGCTTCATTTACTGCGGTTGTTATTAAATTTGAGTATTCGCTTCATAAAGAGACAACACTAGCAGTGGCGATATTAGGAATATTTGAGGGTTTTGTTAGTAATTTATCTTTGTTAAGCCGCGGTATGGTTATGAATATTGGTGCGCTTGGTTATGGTGTATACCGAAGTATTAAAGTTTATAATTTCATGACAAATAAACGATTCTGGGTGATGTCAGTAATTATTTTCATATTATTCTTTCTGATTTCAGTGGTAACCGTTAATTCTATTCGTGAAAATTTATACAATAAAGAGGTTTCTCCATCAGAAATTTCTCTAACGGGTAAATTGAATAAAACATTTAATGAAACCAAGATTCTTTTTCTGGACCGCTGGGTTGGGATAGAAGGGGTTATGGCTATATCTTCAAGCCCATTGCGTGGCTGGCCCTTATGGAAAGAAGCCTGGAGTGAAAACTACTCAGAAAATAAAATTAGCCTATATGATGACAAGATTATCACCTCACCTTATCGGGACACTGATTTTAATCAGCATCACTTTGTAACTTCGCCGGGTGTTGTGGCATTTTTCTATTATCCGGGTTCATATTTTTTTCTTTTTCTTGGCTTATTTTTTCTTGGAATAACGTCCGCATTTATCGAGTTATCAATATATAAGTTAGGCGGAAACAATTTAATATTATGCGCGCTCTTAGCTCAGGTTGTAGCTTATAGATGGGCTCATTTTGGTTATGTTCCATCGCAGAGCTATTTATTGTTTGGTGCGCTTTCCCTTAATCTTGCATTAATATATTTTATAAATAAATTTCTTTTAGCTGCACCAGTTCGGCGATTGATGCATAAAGACGTGAGTTGATTATGCAAAAAATTCTGGTGACCGGGGCAAGCGGATACATTGGCAGTTGCTTTATCAAGAAATTTTGCAATGATTATGAATTCGTGTCGGTAAGCTTAAGAGATGGAATTCCAGCAAGTTTTTCAGATATTAATACAGTTATTCATCTTTCAGCTCTTGTTCATCAAACAAAAAAACATTCAGATTCCAGTTATTTTGAAATAAACACCAGGCAAACAGAATCGCTAGCAAAAGAAGCAAAAAATCAAGGCGTTAGCCATTTTGTGTTTTTTAGCACTGTTGCTGTATATGGAGTGAATGGGTATTTAAATCGTCAAACCACGGTAATTAATGAGGAATCAGAATGTCACCCTGTTAGCGCATATGCAAAGAGCAAACTTGCGGCGGAAAGAATATTATTAAACATGGAGACTGATGGCTTTAAGGTTTCTATTGTTAGGCCACCGATTGTTTATGGGGAAGATTGCCCAGGGAACATGAAAAACCTAAAAGCGTTGATTCGTTGGGTTCCTGTTTTACCCTTTAACTACCAGAATAATAAAAGAAGTATGGTTAATATTGATAATTTATTGAAATTCACAAAGCAGGTTATTGACGAAAAGGCTACCGGAATTCTTATACCTCAGGATATTGATAAATATTCAATAAAGCAAATCACTAATGTTCTTTCTGCAGGGTTAAATAGGAAAGTATTGTTATTCAGGTTTCCTGACCTGATATTTAGCATGCTCGTCAAAATTAAACCGCAGGTTATGTCGAGTCTTTATGGGACGCTTGTATTTGATTCCACGATAAGCAACCAGAAAACCAAATATGTTGAGCAAGTTACAACACAAGAAGGGCTGCGTTCAATGTGAGGAGTTGTAGTGCTGCATGCAATATTTCAATGTCGGAATATTTAATATATATGATTCATGAGAACTATTCGTTTTTGTTACCAGTGTTGGTTGTTCGGAATAATGCGTCTTTGACAAAGCTGAACTTGCTTTTTCGAGCTTGGTGTAACCAATGGCAAGTTCGTGATTCATTTATAAATGTTCATTTATGAAACGTATTTTTGATCTTCTAATCGTATTATTAGCGATGCCATTATTAATTCTTCCTCTCCTTGTGGTTGCATTTTTTGTGCGTGTAACATCGACTGGCTCAGTACTTTATTGGTCAGATAGGGTTGGTCGATATAATCGGGTTTTCAAAATGCCGAAATTTCGTAGCATGCGGGTCGATACGCCCGCGGTAGCAACACACTTACTTCAGGGTTCTGAGCAATGGTTGACCCCAATTGGTTCTTTTTTACGAAGGACAAGCCTGGATGAATTACCACAGCTTTGGAGTATTTTAAAGGGAGATATGAGTTTTGTTGGGCCTCGTCCGGCTTTATTTAATCAGGATGACTTGATTGCTTTGCGTACCGAAGCCGGTGTACATGTGCTGGTACCTGGTCTGACTGGGTGGGCCCAGGTAAATGGGCGTGATGAGCTTCCAATACCTGAAAAAGTAAAATTGGATACAGAATATTTGCAAGGACGATCATTTTGGTTTGATTTGAGAATACTGTGGATGACCGCAAAGAAGGTTATTGCTAAGGATGGCGTTTCACATTGATTAACTATGTTACCATCAGCGGTACATTGGATATTAAAATGTGGAAAAAAATACACTTTTTAATGGCAGCTTAAGATGATGCCGAAGAGATAATGACAATGCGTTTTTCAATGTTTCAACGAACAACAACAATCATAATGCATGATGTATTCATGGCAACGATTGCCTGGACATTAGCCTTTCTCCTGCGTTTTGAATTTAATTTAGATATGCTTGAACGCATTGCATACTGGCAAGTGCTTCTCATTACTCTTCCAATTCATTTAACCATTTCATATGGTTTTGGGCTCTACCGCGCTTTGTGGCGTTTTGCCAGCATTCCTGATTTATGGAATATTATTAAAGTTGTTTCAATCAGTGCGATTTTACTCGTCACTGTTTTGTTCTTGATTAATCGTGTTGAAGGTGTGCCAAGATCATCGCTGGCAGTTTACCCTTTGTTGTTAATATTTTTATTGGGTTCGCCTCGATTGCTATATCGTATCTGGCGTGACGGACAATTGCGCAGCGATGGCCCTGTCGGAAGTAAACGAGTTGTCATTTTAGGTGCAGGTCAGGCGGGTGAATTAGTCGCACGTGAGATGTTACGTGGAAATGAATATACTCCCCTTGCTTTTCTAGACGATGAACCTCGTTTGCGTGGTTCTAAACTGCATGGTTTATCTGTAGTGGGTGGTATTGCTGACTTACCCGATGTCGCACATAAAAACGCAGCAGATTTAGCAGTAATTGCGACAGCTACAGCAACAGGAAAGCAAATGCAGAAAATTGTTGCCAGTTGTGAAAAAGCCAACATTCCGTTTAGAACTTTACCGAATGTTGCCGATCTTATTTCTGGACGTGCAACGGTTAGTTCATTGCGTGAAGTATCTATAGATGATCTGTTGGGTCGCGATCCGGTTAACTTAAGTAAAGAGTCAATTACCCAATCACTTTTTGGCAAAGTGGTGATGGTCACAGGTGCAGGCGGATCCATTGGTTCAGAGTTATGTCGACAAATACTAAGGTACAAGCCATCTAAATTGGTTGTTTTTGAAATAGGTGAGTTTAATTTATACCAAATAGAACGTGAACTAGCAGGCTTGTGTGACGATACGGAATTCCATGCTGTACTGGGTGACGTGTGTGACACCAGCGCAATAGAACATTGCATGAGTAAACATCAACCTCAAGTGATTTTCCATGCCGCCGCCTATAAGCACGTGCCGTTATTGCAAAATCAGGCACGACAAGCGGTGCGCAATAATATTTTGGGTACGCGAAATATGGCGTTAGCGGCGGATAAACACGGTTGTGATAATTTTGTCATGATTTCGACGGACAAGGCTGTTAATCCAACCAATAATATGGGTGCAAGTAAACGTATCGCTGAAATTTTCTGCCAGAATTTAAATCAACGCTCCAAAACAAATTATATAACCGTCCGCTTTGGTAATGTGCTCGGTTCAGCAGGGAGTGTTGTGCCACTTTTTAAAGAGCAAATAGCTAAAGGTGGGCCCGTTACGGTTACGCATCCTGAAATCACTCGTTACTTTATGACCATTCCGGAAGCTTGCCAGTTGATTATGCAGGCAGCGGTACAAGGTGAGGGTGGTGAAATATTCGTTCTGGATATGAGTGAGCCGGTGAAAATTGCCTATCTGGCTGAGCAGATGATTTTGCTTTCAGGCAAAACACCAGGCGAAGATATTGAAATTAAATATACTGGCTTACGTCCTGGTGAAAAACTTTACGAAGAACTTTTCCATGAACAAGAGCAGTTAAGTGCTACCAGCCATGAAAAGATTTTGCTGGCTAAAACTCGCATTGTGGATTGGGCTGAGTTGCAAACAGACTTTAGTGCGATGGAAGCGGCAAGTCAGACATTCGACGAGCAAACCTTAAAGTCACTCATTAAAAAGCTGGTTCCAGAGATGACGGAGTCATTGGCTAAAGATAATGTCATTAATTTCGAAAAAGTGAAGAAATCT